>Ga0351881_1017_pt1 | contig 63482 bp, 60 predicted proteins | sample BONcelFGM3001E15_FD_206769 | JGI IMG/M metagenome (GOLD analysis project Ga0351881, IMG submission 206769) | Enriched cells from coal bed in the Powder River Basin, Montana, United States - BONCAT cells FGM rep3 HSBNCT.FGM.300.1.E15 ...
CTTCACCGGTGCTGTTGCTGCATGGCAGGCAGCATATCAATTAAAAGGGATTGCTCCATTATCATTTCTTGGCGGCTCAACAAGTCGTGCTATAATTACAGAATTAGGACCCGTATTAACAGGAATTGTAATTGCAGGTAGAGTTGGTGCTTCAATTGCCGCCGAACTTGGTACTATGAAAGTTACTGAACAGATTGATGCACTTGAATGTATGGCTATTAGTCCCGTCCGTTATCTTGCGATGCCCCGTTTTGTTGCCGCAGTAATAATGATGCCTCTCATTGTAATATTTGCTAATGTAATTGCTGTACTTGGAGCTTATGTAGTTAGTGATTACTTTCTTGGAGTATCTGAAGCCGTATTTTTCCAATCGGTAAAAAGATATTTTATCTTCTTCGATTTTCTTGCAGGTGTAATTAAAACAGTATTTTTTGGCGCGGTTACTTCCTTAGTCGGTTGCCATATCGGTTTAAGAACCGAAGGTGGAGCTGAAGGTGTAGGACTATCTACAATCAGATCGTTCGTTCTTTCGGCAGCGTTAATTCTTATCCTCGATTATCTCCTGTGGATGTTTTTATTCTGATTTTGATATACTAATTGAAAATATTTTCTGTAGAAACGATTGGTTAACATTCATCCGGTTAAAATCAGTTTAATTTTCTGACTTTGCATTTACCTCCTCAAATCCTTAAGTTTTCACATCAGTTTTAATTAATTGTTATTCAAAATACCTCAACGAATTATCAGGAGACTCAGATGAAAATTTCTAAGAACGAAGCTCTTGAGTATCATAGTCAGGGAAGAAAAGGAAAAATCGAAGTAATTTCTTCAAAACCCTGTTTAACTCAACGAGACCTCTCTTTAGCATACACTCCGGGCGTAGCAGATCCGTGCCTCGAAATCGAAAAAGATCCATCATTAGCTTATGAATACACTGCCAAAGGCAATTTAGTTGCCGTAATTTCAAACGGAACTGCCGTATTGGGATTAGGTAACATAGGGGCATTAGCAGGTAAACCGGTTATGGAAGGTAAAGGAGTATTATTTAAAAGATTTGCGGATATCGATGTATTTGATATCGAACTTAATACAGAAGATAGCCAGGAGATCATCCGAACATGTCAAATTTTGGAACCAACTTTTGGCGGAATTAATCTTGAAGATATCAAAGCCCCCGAATGTTTTTATATTGAAGAAGAATTAAAGCGTACAATGAACATCCCTGTTTTTCATGATGATCAACATGGGACTGCTATTATTAGCGGTGCTGCATTGATAAACGCTTGTCACATTGCCAATAAAAAGTTAGAAGAAATTGTAATTGTATTTAGTGGAGCGGGTGCATCAGCAATTGCCTGTGCAAACCTTTACTTGCTGCTTGGTGTAAAACGTGAAAATATTATGATGTGCGATTCTTCAGGTGTCATTTACAAGGGTCGTCCTAAAAACATGAATGAATTCAAAGAAAAATATGCAGTCGAAACAGATAAGAGAACAATTACAGATGCTCTTAAAGGAGCAAATGTTTTTGTCGGATTGTCTTCTGGAGGGAAAGTTTCTCAAGATATGATTCGTTCAATGGCACCGAATCCTATTGTATTCGCACTTGCAAATCCGAATCCTGAAATTTCTTATGATGATGCAAAAGCTGCGCGGGAAGATATAATCATCGCCACAGGCAGATCTGATTATCCCAATCAAGTTAATAATGTGTTGGGATTTCCATTTATATTCAGAGGGGCACTTGATGTAAGAGCAAGTCAAATTAATGATGAAATGAAACTTGCTGCATCTCATGCTCTTGCAGAATTAGCAAAAGAAGAAGTTCCCGATGCAGTTAAAAGAGCCTACGGTGGACTTGAGCTTACTTTTGGTAAAGAGTATATTATTCCAAAACCTTTTGACCCGAGAGTATTAACTTCAGTTGCTCCGGCAGTTGCTAAAGCTGCTATGGAAACAAAAGTGGCAAGAAAAGAAATTACCGACTGGGATGCTTATAAAGAAGAGTTGCTTGAACATCTTGGAATTTCGCGAGAAGTTGTAAGAAGAACCGTCGAAAAAGCAAAAGGGAATCCACGTAGAATTGTATTCCCCGAAGGCGAGGAATACAAAATCTTAAAAGCAGCTCAACAGCTTGTTGATGATAATATTGCATCACCAATTCTGTTAGGCGATGAAGAAGTTATCCGAAAACAACTTGAGATTCACCATATTAGTCCAGATGGAATGACATTCGTTAATCCGTTAAAGGATGCAAAATTTGAAGATTATGTGAATGAGTTTTATAATCTGCGTCAACGTAGAGGAGTCTCACGCTTAGAAGCTAAAAACTTAATCAAACAAAATAATTATTTCGGTTCGATGATGGTTCGCTTAGGTGATGCGGATGGATTAATATCCGGATTAACTTCTTTCTATCCCGAAACCATTAGACCCGCATTGCAAATTGTTGAACTTGCAGAAGGAGTTAACCGTGTTTCGGGAATGTATATGGTTCATGTAAATAAACAAGTTTATTTCTTTGCCGATACAACCGTTAATGTTGATCCAACTGCTGACGAACTTGTTGAAATTGCTTATCTATCTGCACAAACGGTTAAGCGATTTAGTATGGTTCCAAAGATTGCATTACTTTCATTTAGTAATTTCGGTAGTGCTCCTTATCCACAATCCATTAAGGTTAGAAAAGCAGTCGAGATGCTGAAAGAAAAATATCCCGATTTAATGGTTGACGGTGAAATGCAAGCTGATACAGCAGTCGCTCCTGAAATCATAAATGAATATTTTTCATTTTCCGATTTGAAGGGACGTGCAAATGTACTTGTATTCCCTGATTTGAATTCCGGAAACATAGCTTATAAACTTTTATGGCGAATGGCTAATGCTGATGTAATCGGTCCTATTTTGATGGGGATGAGTAAACCGGTTCACGTTCTCCAAAAAGGAGCTGATATTAATGATATAGTAAATATGGCTGCAATTGCAGTTGTAGAAGCTAACGAAAAGATATAATATTTATAATTTACCTTACGCACCGGAGTCAATCCTTAGTGCCTTTGAGACTTGGTGGCAAATTTATTTAGTAAAATGCCATACTAGAAAAAATTACTCTGAAATTGGTAAGGAGAGTTAATCATTTAATATAAGCAAAGGCTGTCTTCCATTAATAAGACAGCCTTTTTGTTTTACTATTAACTGTAAGCTTTACAAAGTATTTCCGAAAAATTTTTTAGTTCTAAAGAACTTATAAAAACCTCATTAAAAATTTCGATAATATCATTTTTACTTATTTTTTCGAAATCACTCTCACGCGGAGTAATACAAACACCACCAATATCAACTGCAGCAGGACTTAACATTATTTGTGCTTCTCCTTCAGCAAAATAGTGAGAGGGGCGATGCTTTTTTCTCAGAAAAATTATTACTCTCCATTGAAGTGTATTCAAATCAAAAGATGAAAGAATAACTGAGAGACCTGTCCAATCTCTTGAAATAGATTTGTTGTAATTTGACCGAGTTTAGCAAAAAAGCGTATCAATTAAAATTCCGAAATTTGATTTACTAAAATAGTTATAAAGTTGAATTTTCCACTAATACTTTAAAAATGTTATTAATTCACCTTAGCCACTCAGTGGTTTCTTTGTGTCTTTGAGACTTAGAGGCAAAAAAAAAGAAGCCAAATTTCGCCACCAAGGCACAAAATCACCAAGTTGTATCAAGGAGAAAATTCATTAAAACCAATCTATACGTAAGGTGACTTATTAATTAAAATCAGAATAATTCTTTAAGCTAGTTTTACTTTTTACCGAAAAAGAATAACAAGGGTCTTACCAATCTGTCCCCCCAGGCTTTCTCGGTATGTATTGCTCCTTTATCATAGACATAATCTATGTCTTCGCCAATTATATATCCTTTTTGAGTAAGAAGTGAATACATTTTTTGCGCGTCTCTTTTACCGTCTTCACCACTATCGATATATATTTTAATATGTTTCTTTAATCCTTCATATTTTTCAATCATCCGGAAAACTTTACTATTATCGAAATAAAATGCACTTGATAAACATGCAGCTTTTGAAAATATATTCGGATAATTCCAAACTAATAGAAATGAAATCAATCCCCCCATTGATGAGCCCATAACAGATGTATTTTCTCTATCCGTCAAAGTTCGATAATTTGAATCGATAAATTCTTTCAACTCAGTTACGAGATACTTGAGATAATGATTTCCCTTAATCGAATCGCTATATTCTTCAATTCTGTCAGGGGAATTATAAACTCCCACAACAATAACTTCGTTCATCTGATTAGTTTTAATCAATTTAGTAACGGTTTCGTCAATCCGCCAATCTACACCGATATATGCAGTTTTGGGATCCATAATATTCTGCCCATCGTGCATATAAAGAACGGGATAGTGTTTGCTCCTATCAAGTTTATATGATGGTGGCAGCCACACAATAATATCACGCTTATAACTAAGGTGCGAATATGAATGTCCCCTATGATAAACTACATCTCCTATTATCTTATCGCGCCCCGAATTGGCAGATTTTTTCCCCTTAAAAATTTTTGCTTTTAATAATGATTGTTGCATTAACCTCTAAAAAATTTAATTACTCAATAGCTTTTCAATAGTTGGCTGATTAATTTATTTACTAATTATGAAAATAAAAAATGATTCAAGAATATTTTTGTATTTTTGAATTACTCTTCATTTATAACAAACTTAACAATATGAAACAAACTATTATACTTTGGCTATCGGCTTTATTTATAACTCTACTGGCGGGATATACTAATAACGTTACAAGCCCGGAATTTCCGGTCAGTGGTACTATCGGTATAAACGGAAAGAAAGTTACTTATTATTTTGATAAAGTTTTGCGTGACAGCAGCAATTACAAAATTATTATCAGATGCGATATTGATTCTGTAAAAGGACAGGTTATTTTTTTTGATGAGAATAATAAAAATAGTTTGGATACTATTAATCTATTTAACGATAATAAATCTCTTATTGGTGAAATCCCGTTTCCCGGTCCATTAAAAAAATCCTATATAAAGTTGAATTAAAAAGGGATAACAAAAAGTATTTTATCCCGACTGAAAACGGAGAAGAAATTTTTTTTATGGGAAAAGTCCCAACTACCATGAAGGTACTTTTGTTCATCACCCTATTCGCCGGTCTTTTATTAGCTGTTAGAACGGGTTTGGAATATTTTAACCCACAACCTCATACAAAAAAATTGATGTTATTTACAATAATTCCATTTGCATTATATGGATTTTTTGTTTCCCCCGTTTATAAAACTTTTGAGCTTAATATGGTTGGCAGTCAATTTGCGAACCCGACAGATTTGTTTACATTGAGTAGTTTCAGCTATTTTGTAGTGTGGACTTTATTTGGTCTAATAATATTTAGATCTTCTAACCCTAAACTGTGGGGTTTGGTTGCAAGTATCATAACATTAGTAATAGCGATTACTTTACATTGAATTAATTAGTCAGTTATTCAACATTTCTATTATAGCGGCATGAAGTGTTGGAGAAGCTGCAATAACCGAATCTCCGGTTTCAGCCGCATTACCGTTATAATCAGTTATAATTCCGCCTGCACCATTTATAATGGGAATTAAAGCCATCGTATCCCAAACATTCATTATTGGATCAATCATAATATCAGCAAAACCTGTTGCAAGCAAATAATAACCGTAGCAGTCGCCCCAATTTCGGTACAATTTTACACGGCGTAATAATGCGTTAAACTTCTCTCTATCCTGATACATCGCAATGTTCAGATGATCAGTTGTAAGTAAAGTTGCTTCGCTTAATGAGTTTACATTTCTAACTTGAGTTGTAATACCATTAATGAAGCTGGATTTATTATCGCCAATTAGATATTCATTCAAAATCGGTTGATTGATAACTCCGATAATCGGTTGTCCATTTTTTGTTAGCGCAATAAGTGTCCCGAAAGTTACTGCTCCTGAGATGAAACTTTTTGTACCATCAATAGGATCAAGAATCCATTGATATTCCGCTTCACTGTTATGCATTCCAAATTCTTCACCGATAATACCATGATCAGGAAAAGTTTTCATTATCAACTCACGCATTATCTCTTCAGCTTTTTTATCGGCAATAGTAACAGGTGAATTATCACTTTTAGCATCGATATTAACTTTAGTGCGGAAATAATTCTTAATTATAACACCGCTTGCATCGGCTAAAATTTTTGCGAATTCTTTAAATTCTTTCATATAATTGATCTATTTTGAAATTGTCTTCTGATAATGAATAATTAATTGTTCTGTTACTTTTGATAACTCAAACATACTTAAAACCTTTGCCCTGGCTGCTTTTCCCAATTTTAATCGAAGTTCAGCATCTTTGATAAGGATTGTAATTTTATCAACAAGATCATCCAGGTTTTTATTTTCGAAAAATAATCCATCTTGTTGGTCAACAATAATATCAAGCACTCCATCTGAACATGTAGCAACTGAAGGAAGTTGCATTGACATTGCCTCAACCAATGCCATACCAAACGCTTCAGCATGAGAGGGGAAAACAAAAATATCCATAGCAGAAAGAACTTCATGAATATCAGATCGGTAGCCTGTAAACATTACATTTTTTACTGATTTTCCTTTAGCTATAACTTTTGCAGCATATTCATCTTCGCTAAAACTTGCCTCACCTGCTATTAGAAATTTTAGATTTGCAAATTTCTTATTCAGAATATCAGCAGCATTTAAGAAATCTAAATGCCCTTTACCCGGACTAAATCGACCGGTCATTCCAACTACAATTTCAGAATCTGATATATCAAATTCTTTTCTGACTAATGATGGAGAAGAATCTTTTCTTCTAAATTTTTCCGTATCGATTCCATCATATAATATTTTTATACTGCTTTCATTAACCGGACAAGTGTCTAATAGATTTTTTTTAATTATTCCACTTATTGCAAAAATTAAATCTACTCTGCCATAAATCCATGAATGAAGAAAATCTTTTTTAACAATAAAAGACCCGACATGTTTAGTTAAGATTAACGGAATCTTATGTTGTATATAAGATAACGCCGGGACCAGAATCCACAAATCTTTGGAAGCATGAGTATGGATAATGTCATAATGATTAGTGCGAATAATATTTACTACTTTATTCACTTGTAGCGGATGGAAATAACTTTTAGCTTTAACCGTAATCACATTAACAGAATTCTTAACGGATTCTAAATGAAGTTTTGAATTGGGGTAACAGAGCAAGTCAACTTCGATCTCATGTTTTCGCAAAGCAAGAAGTGATGTTAATGTGTACATTTCCATCCCTCCCCAACTTCTTGATAAACATGAAAAAAGTAGTTTCATAATAAAAGATTATTAATCTATAAATCTTGTCAATAGATTTTCTTAATAGCAGCGTTTTTATAATAATGCAAAAGAATTTCATCAAACCTATAACCCATAACAGCCATAACTGCTGCTCCTATCTGACACAATCCTGCGCCATGACCCCAGCCTGCACCATGCAAAATAAATCCGGCAGGAACTCTATCAACAATCGGTTCTTTCTTTTCAAAAATTATTGCTGAACTATATAAATGAGTTTTTGATAGTGCTCTTCTAATTTCTAATTCTTTGCCGATTGTTACAGTTTTTTTTGTGCCGACAATTTTCAACTTGATAAGTCTTGCCGAAGCTCCTCTTTCCACAGGGATAAAATCAATAATTTCTCCGAAGTCTATTCCTAATTTCTCTTTTAGCAGATTAGAAACTTCCTCTTGAGTATAATAAACAGTCCAACGATAAAAATCAGTTGTCTCCTGATCATAATCTAAAAGTATTTGAGATAAAATTATTTTATCCGTTGTATTGCAAAACGAGGGGGGATTTCCCTTTATCCATTTCTCAGCATTTTTCTCATTTGTAAAATCAAAATTGAAATTATCAGGTTCATATTTATAATCAATCACGGGAATTAAATAAGGATAGTGAACCGGTTCCCATAGATTTTCAAAATATTCCGAAATACCTCCGCATGATTTTGAAAAACGGGTATCGCAAATAGAATCATCAAACATCAAAACTAATCCTCTTGTTTCTTGCACAGCTTGTTTTGAAATATCAGTAAAGATTTTGGTGATCCCTTGATAACGTTGACAATGGTCATCTGCACAGACATCAAAAAGAGTATGGTCATCGCGGTCGTACCATCTAATAATTTCATTTTCATTAACGGTCTGATGATGTTCTCCCTGTTCTGTTGTCTTTAAGGTCTTAGCTTTTTCGATTTGAGCAAACGTCCAGCTCCTAGAAATTACGGCATGTGCTTTTAACAAATCAAGAGTTGACTTCGAACTCATCTCTGAAGAAATAACACTCATCAAATATTCTTCTGCGGAGACTAGATTTATAGCTGTAATATTTTTACCATCAACAACTAATAACAATGATCCCTTAAAACTTTGTTTTTCCAATCTTTCCCAATGAAATTTCACCCCAATCATAACATCTCTTAATGTAAAGAATTCGGTTTCAGGTTCATCCGGCACCATAGTAACAGATTGTTCAAAACTTATTTTCTTTCCGTTACCACTAATAACAATTTTATTATCCTTTATTTCAGCTGAAAATACTCCGCTGAAAAAATCAGTATTATCAGTGAATATGAAATCACCATTAAGTTCAAATTTTATTTTTGGGGCTGATAGAATTCCGACACGTAAAATAGGCTCTTGCATGTTAGTCTCGATAAATTGATTTCTGATTTTCTAATTTTAATATTTCTGTAAGTAAAGTTACGAAAGAGAAATTAAAACTTCATGGTTTATTAAGTTGAATCTTTTTAATTTGGGTCGCCTACAATTTTCTATATTTTTTTGAGGAGTAATGAAAACAGTTCAATCTAAGACAGTTGAGATAGTTGGTTTTCCGGTTGATCTCGGTTCAGGTCGGCGTGGTGTAGATATGGGACCTTCTGCAATCCGTATTGCACATTTAAGTGAAAAGTTAAAACATTTGGGATATAAAATTATCGATCATGGAGATATTTCAATTCAGATAATCGAAAAGCAAAGCGTAGGCAATCCAAAACTTCGATATTTAAAGGAGATTCTAAAGACAAACGAACTGCTTGCGAGAAGAGTTCAAAAGATTTTAGGGAATAATAATTTCCCATTAGTTTTAGGGGGTGATCATTCAATGGCAATAGGAACAATAGCCGGTATAGCAAACCATTGCCGAATAAATAATTTGAGATTTGGCGTAATTTGGATTGATGCACATGCTGACATGAATACGCCCGATTCTACTCCATCTGGAAATATTCATGGAATGCCACTTGCTGCATCTCTCGGACTTGGTGATTCTCGTCTAACTGAATTCTTAGGATTTTCACCGAAACTTAAACCCGAAAATTGTGTAATAATAGGAGCTCGCAGTATCGACTTACTTGAAAGAAATAATATAAAACTTCTTAATGTTCCCGTTTATACTATGACCGAGGTGGATAAAATCGGGATTCATAGAATAATTTCACGTGTATTGAAACAATTAAAATCTAATGTCGATCACATTCATGTTAGTTTTGATGTTGATAGTGTTGAACCGGCAATTGCACCAGGTGTTGGAACCCCTGTTTCGGGAGGACTTAGTTATAGAGAAGCACATTTGTTGATGGAGACTATTGCAGATTGTGGTTGTATGTCTTCACTCGAAATTACAGAAGTTAATCCTATTCTTGATACAAAAAATTCAACTGCTGAATTTGTTGTTGATTTAGTTGCCTCAAGCATGGGACAAAGGATTTTATAAAACAGATATTACTAATGAATTTAACAAAAAACTTTATTCCATATTTGCTTCTTTTTCTTATTCTACCAATAGTCCTAAAATTATTCGGATTTATAAGCTTAAGTTATTCTGTTATTTTTTCATTCGTCTTTTTGTTGAGCGGACTCGGAATTGTTTTCCTCTCATTTAGTTCCGACAGAAAATTGACTTTATTTTTGGGGACTCAACTTTTTTTTGCGGGAATATTTATCTCCCTCACCGAAAAATTTTTATTCAATAATTTAAGCAACATTTATATTCCGGCTGTTATTCTTTCAGTGGGATTCGGTTTTTTGTTTTTATTCATGAATGATTTTAAAAATAAGAAGTTTCTTCTAATTGCCATTTTACTTATTCTGACGACTATAATAATGACATTCAACAACGACAGAATCACCATAATAACTTTGGTCGATTCTTTTGTTGAAATAGCAGAGGAATTTTGGTTGTTGATTTTACTGGCGGGTTTAGCTTTTACAATTTACCTTATTGATAAACGAAAAAGTTAAACCCGTTAACAGCAAAACTAATTTTTATAAATACCTAAAAGTATCGGAGTAGATGTTGGATTTTGTGAACCTGAAACCGGTTCTATCGTAATAAAAAATGTAGCTTCTTTGAGACTAAATATATCAGGGAAATTTTGAACCGGATAAAATTCATTCACACCATTGTATTTTACCGTTCCGAGTGGAGTAACACTTCTATAAACACTAACCCACAAATTATACACTTGTTCAGAATCAAGTACTTCAAGATTATCAATTTTTATTAATCCTTTTTCCGTTTTGGGATTATAAAAAAGTCGTGCAAAACTTATTGAATTTTTATCAGCACTTGTAAGTGTTATTGTTTGTGTTGATTTAGCTTCAATCAGCTCCAAAAGTGGCTTATAATCAATAGATGTTTGATTAGCAGTTATCAGTTTCTCAAACTGTTCTGCGTTTGAATTACTCAATATTTTTATTTCTTTATTTAAGAAATAATAGACTGAACCAATCCCGGCCCCCAGCAACAAGACGAAGAAAATAAATAAAGCCGGTGAAACTGATTTCGATGGCTCATAAACAATCTTCTCAACAATTTTTTCTTCAATTATTTTTTCAGGTGTTGCAGCAAGAGAAGGGTTAACAGATTGGAAACGCGAACTGTTATATTGCTCTTGTGAAGGGGTTTTGTAGTCTGAATTATAATTATTTTCAGAGGAATAAGAATCAGTTGTATAACTTGATAAGTAACTATCTTCTTTATTCTCTATTTTTTGATCAAATGAAGGAATTGCAGATTCTGAGGTAACATCAATGCTGGCTTTTTCCTCAGAGGTAAAAAACTGATAAGGATCGATATTTTCAGTTTCTGATTTTGGGAATGAAAACTTATTCTGCTCTTCCTCATATTTATCACGTTCAGGGATGTCTTGTTTTTCTCGTGATGAGACTTGCGTCTCTTGTTTAGGTCTGTTTAATTCCGGTGATCTTCTTGAAAAAGGAGTAACCGGTTTGAAAGTGGGTTCTTCCTCAACTTCTTCAATTATTTCCGGTTCAGGAATTACTTCCGGTTCCGGGATTATTTCTTCTTCTGGTTGCGAATCAGGAATATATGCATCAAAAGTTCCAACCTCTTCTTCTTCGGGTTCTTGTTTCGAATAATCAAGTAGTTCAGCTCTTATTTTATCTTCATCAATATGTCCGGAGAAAGGGTCATTCTCAACGGGAATTTCTTCTTCAACATATTCGTTCTGTTTCGGTTCTTCAGGTTCTGAAGGAGACATTATCCTGGTTGTACGTTCGGGTCGTTTTTGTTCTTTTAATCTGTAAAGTTTTCTTGCAACTTTATCTTTAACAGATTGATCGGGCATTTCTATTTCTAAAAAAGAGGGGAGCAGTGAAGCGAGATTTTGGTATTCTCCTAATTCCTGGTAAGGGAATTCTTCCGCCGCGCGAATATGATTTAGAACTTTGATAAAATCTTCATTATCGAGACAACCGAGGGCAAAAGCGTGTAAATGAGTAGTTAAGTCTTTCTGTTTATCGCTCATTTTATTCTTCTCCCTTCAATAAATTATCCCGCAAATTAGTCAAAGCAATTTTAACTTTGGAACTAACAGTGGGGAGAGGAATTTTAAGTTTTTGAGCTATTTCAGTTTGGGTATATCCTTCGTAGTAAGCAAGATAAAGTACATACTGTTGTGCATCTGTTAAATCTCTTAATGCTCTTTCGATATTTCCTTTGATGCTTAGTGCTGTTTTTAGATCAAGGTCATCAATTACGACAGACATTCTCGGGATGATAAATGAGTTTTCATATTCATCATCATAAGGAGTTTGAGCAAGAATATCATATCGTTTTCTTCGTGCAATATCAACAGCTTTATTTCGAGCAAGTGAAACAAGCCAACAATAAGCATTACCAGTTTTCACATCATAATAGCCGATTTTTCTCCAAATAATCACAAACACATCCATAAGAACATCTTCGGCTATTTTTACATCTCCGACAATTTTTTTTATGAGTGTATAAAGAATTGGAGAATAACGATTATAAAGGCTTTCTAAAGCCCTTGAATCGCTATTCGCTACTCGATGCATTAATTCGGCATCTGTAGTTGCAGAAACACTAGTTGTCAATTTAATCTCCGTTATTCAATGAAGTAACACAAAACTAAAGCTAACTAATTAAAAAAGCAATCTTTATAGCTCGTATTTATTAGAGAATGATTTATGAATGCATTATTAAATCAAAAAAGATTCGCGATAGTAAATTCTAACCAGCTCAAAATGAACTAACAACCACCAACTACTCGTTTTGATTCTTTTTTTACAATAGTAGTATTTTTACTTTTTTCGATTAAAACAGGAATTATGTCTTTAGCCTTATTTCTAAAACGGGATGTATTTTCTTCCTGTCGGGTTGTAATTATTTGTGGAACTTTATAATTAATTATTTCATCTTTGAACTGATTTAGTCCTCCTTGTAAAATCCTTATATTATTATGTCCGAGTTCGGAAGCAATGATAGCCGCTTTTTTAGCTGTAATTTCATCATCGGCAAGAAACACATTAATATTATTTTTGACATCAAGCAATCTACCGCCATCCTTTGTGAACAACTCATCGAAAGTCATATTAATTGATTGCGGAAGTTTAATCTGTTGAAAATCTTTTGCGGATCTAAAATCCATAATTTGAATCTTCCTATCATTATCGATCAAACGAAAAGCAAGTTCGTCCGGGGTTATCATTCTAAATTTAGATTGATTAATTAATAGTTCATCATCAAGTTTTTGCATCACAACATCTTTTTTAACCGGCATCATGAATGCGGTTAAACCGAAAAACATCATTATAGAAACAAATCCATAAAAATATTTCACAACAGGTACATCTTCGGAAGGTTTTCCCGTCACTTTAGCTTCTACCCATCTTGTAAAGATGAACGCCCCGACCGCCATAGCTGTCATTAGTACTGCAAATACTGACTGAGAGGTGCCAACTATTTCAAATATTGTTACATTTCCCCAATTTTCAGCAAGATAAAGTCCCTCAAATAAAGGGTAGGCTTCTGCAAAAATCCAAACACCGATAAATGAACCCGCCACAAATATCATCGCATCAATCTTACCTATAGCTGCCGCACAAACGCTTGTTCCCGGACAAAATCCACCGATGACAAATCCCAGCCCCATTATTAATCCACCTACTAAAGCTGAATATAGAAAAGTAGGATTAATGTAAATCAGACTTATGTCAAGAATTCCGTAATGTGCGAATGCAATAACGCCAATCATTGCAGTAATGCCTGCCGTGAAGAAAACTCGAAGGACTGTAAAATCATAACCGTAAAAAAGTCCGACAAGTTTTTTTGATGTTGAAAATCCGGCTTGTTCAAGTATATAACCGAAAGCTATTCCAATAAAAATAGCTACAACAAAATTTAATTCATTTGATATTACATCGGGTACTAATGGTCCCATAATTAAATTCCTTTACTAAATCCACATTTTTCTGAAAAAATAAGCAAAAGCATAAGCTCCGCCGAAAATTGCCATCATGGTAATAATTCCACCAAAAGAGAGAACAGCCATTCCACTTAGCGCCGAACCACTAGTACAGCCTCTTCCGAGCTGTGCTCCAAGCCCGAATAATGCACCTCCCAAAAGGGCTGCTATTATTCTAACTCGTGATGTAACATTTTTTGATTTCTCTAAAGTGAAGTTGAGTCGGTTGGAAACTAATCCTGAAACAAATGCGCCGATGATAACTCCTATAACTTCAAACACAAGCCAATTTTTTAAAGGATTATTTTCATGTTCATGAAGATAATCACCATAATACTTTGAGTCGGCTGAATGTTGAGGAGCAATTGAACTGACTGCTGCTACAACACCACTCTTAACTGCTCCGCTTGCGCCTAATCCTCGTCCGGTAATAAATATTGTTACTAATAATAGTATACCGAGTAACACACCGGCTATATAAGGGTTCATATATTTTGTTTTTTCCATTGCAAACCTTCTATTCTAAATTTCTTTTTCTGATTTTTCTTTGTTCAATTCTTGCTTCTCTTCACCATGAGGTTCCAGTTCTTCATAACCGGTTATCATTGCTTTAATATTTGAAGTGACAGTTTCACCGGTAGTTATCAAATACAAGTGCGCGATGATAAAAGCTATAAGAAAGAAAGCTCCGAGTGTATGAGCTAATGCAATTAGTTCGAGGGATTCAATATTCAATGCTTGTATTGTGTCTTTCTGCGGATATCGATAGAACATATAAAGTAAGCCTGATATTACCATAACAGGAATAACCAGCACCTTCAGTCCAAGATAAACCAACCTCTGAAGTGGATTAAGTTTACTCAAAACTGTTTTCTTTGTTGGATGAGGGGAATTTTTAAATATTCCGATAAGATAAAAATTTATTTGCGCTCTTATATTCGAAAGAGTAGGAAGATACTGTCTCCACTCCCCTGTAGAAAAATGCCAGAATATTGCAAATGCTATTAAAATAATGAAAGCATAAGCGGCAATGTTGTGGTATTTGACAGCGTTTTGATATCCAAAAAATTGGAATGAGCCATGAATTTCAAATCCTGTTGCAGCAAGAAAAAAGATTAAAAAGGACTGTGTCCAATGCCAGAATCTTTCGAAGGAACGATATATATAAACTTGCTTCTTCATGATTAACCTCTTCCTTTCAATTTACGTGAAGAGTAAACTCTGACAACAAAATGCAACATTACACCAAGCAACGTAAGCAGAATAATTAATTTCCCGGTAGTTTCAACAATTTGAGAATAATCTCTGCCAGGCATATAAAAGTCATCCATTCCTGCTAACCTGCTCTCGTTACGTGTGTGACACTCAATGCAATCAACTGTTTTCTCTTTTGTGGAAACCATGTGATTAATAGGCCAGGTCATTTCAGTATTTATAAAAGTATATTGACCACTAAATGGAAGATTAACATCTTCCATCCCAACTTCTGAAGCCCGTTTCCAATCAAAATCCTTCCATAAAGCCCCTTCACCATATTTATCAGAAAACAACTTTGGTTGTATCAAAATTTTGTTGATTGGATCATAAGGTTGTACGGCTCTATGAATTTTAACCGGAATAATTTTAGAATCTTTGTCGTTATATGATCCTTTGAGATTATTAATCTTTAATGGTTTTGTTGTATCATTCACAATATCCCCAAGTAAATAATGATCTGCCGTTCCATTGAACCAAATATATTCAGGTTTAAGATTTTTTCCCCATTCGAAAGTTCCTTTAATAGAAAGATATGTATGGTTTCCATCAGCATCATCTTCTTCGTACGGTTCACCGTTTTTCAATTTTCCGGCAGTTGACCAATCCCAATGAGTTTTTGTTGCATTTACTTTTGCATATCTCGGGATGTGGCACGATTGACAGGCTACTTTGATGGTATGTTCATTCAGAATACCATCTTCATGCGGGTTATTACCGTGACATTGTTCGCATGTAGATCGATTTCTATTCATTGAAGACAACGAATATACCCGACCAAGCATCAAATGATTTTCACTTGTATGGCAACTGACACAATTCATATTTACACCATCAATCCCCATGTGAACATCAACTTCCTTTGATGGATCGAACATAGATTTTTCAAGGTCACCATGTTTAACATTATTACCACCTCCACCAAAGAAATGACAAACCCCGCAATTTGAACGCTTTGGTGTTCCTACATTTTGGGCTATCTTATTGAAATCAATTGTGAGATCGGGTGCCCCACCTTTTTCGGAGGCTTTAGTATAAGTCTCCGTTTGATCGTGACAAACCAGACAATCAATATTTGTAGGATCAGTGAATGCATTAAGTTGATCTGTCATTCCGAAACCGACGTGGCATTTGGCACAACTTTGTTCATTTCCTTCAACACCAATGCAAAAATTGTTAATTGCATTTTTCTTGCCGACGTAAATTATTCCACGTCCTTCAACATATTCTTCCCGCTCCCAATTCCAATGATTAGAAGCCATAACTTCTTTATGGCGTTCTGTATGGCAGCCGATACATGCTTCGGTAATTTGTTGTGGTTTTGAAAAGGTTTTTTGCAAAACAGCGAACTTTGAATGATCAACCGATGATTTTTTTTCTTTAGAATATTTTGCTTTTAAAAGATTAACATTGGATTGTTCTATTTCTACCGGTTTCAAAAAAATCACAGCCAGTGTTATCACAAATCCGATGAGGACGAGTACAGTTACTATTTTTTTCATTTTTGTTTTATTGCTTAATTATTTTTGATTGTTTTAGTCACTAAAGTATTATTTCGAGATTCTTTTTTTGAAGTCTTCGATAAGTATTTCCAAAAGATGGGCTAAGGCATTGCGCTTTTCTTGATCCAATTGATTTAAAAGATTCTGATGAATTTTGATATGGCTATCATATAGATTAGTTATAAACGGTTTACTTTTCGAAGTAAGAGTTACAATAATATTTCGTTTATCAACAACGTCTGATGACCTTTTAACAAACTTCTTTTCCTCTAAATTTTTAACTATTTGAGTAATTCTACCCGGTGAGAGGTTAAGTTTTTCACAAAGTTCCTTTACCGAAATTGATTCAGTAAAAAAGAAGACTTTCAGAAGTCGGAATTCTGCAGGCGATATATTAAAACTCGAAGCAAAAAATTCTTCGCTGATATTACATATCCTCATCAAATCACAGATAAGCTCTGCGAAATGTTCTGCTTCTTTGAGTTGAGTATTATTTTGTACCATAAATTGAAAATATTTTAGGCTCTAAAATAATTCTGTCTGTTGAGGAAAACAAGAAATAATTTAAATTCTTCATTATTGATTCAGAACCGGTTACAAATTATTTCGAATTATTTCTTTACAAGAACGGAAATATCATTTCCAATATATGGTGTTGAAAATGAGATTAACTTTTTACGCTCTTCAGTAACATTAAAGTTCGCGAGTGCAAAATCTATTTTCCCGGAGTGAAGTGCAGGTATTAATCCTTCAAAGTTCATATCATAAATTTCTATCTTTTTATCAAGTAATTTACCTATTAAAAAACTGAGTTCGATATCAAGTCCGGTAAATTCGCTGTTTGAATGAAAGGAAAAAGGTTCCAATACTGCATACGTTCCCAGCTTCAGGATTCCGTTAGTTCCGTTGTTATTTTTTGCTTGAAGAGTGGGAGTTGTAACATAACGTGAATCAACCCACTTTTTTCGAAGTTCATCGAGTATCCCTTTATCTTTAAGTTTACTCAATGCGTTATTAATTTGAGAAAGTAATTGAGAATTATTTTTATTGAGAGCAACCGCAACCTCAAGTTGGGCTACCCTTTCATTCAATATAATTAGATCACTATTCTTCTCAACAATTTGAAGTAAAACACTTTTATCATAAATAAAAGCATCTGCTTTGCCGGTTTTTATTGCGAGAGCTGCATCCGCTAAAGCGACCATATCAAAAAACTTAGCATTTGGGAAAGTTGATTTAGCTGCAATATCACCGGCAGAACCTGTTAAGACACAAATTCTTTTCTCTTTGAGCTGATTTAAATTGGTAATTATTTCACTTCTTTTAGAACAGGAAACGAACAGCATACTCATCAGCAGAAAAAATGTTAGAGATTTATACATTGCAATATCAGTCTCTCTTTAAAAATAGTTTTAATCTATTCCTATCATTAGTTCTTGAATATTCAATGCTTTCAGTCAGATTTCTTATAATCATTAAACCTAATTCATCTTGCTCAATTTTATCTAAAATATTGCCTTCAGCACCCCCGCTCTCGAAAACAAGTTCAAGAGTATCGCGCTTTTCAGAGTAGGATAAAGTCAGATTGATATCAATGATTTTCGAAAGAGAATTATGAATTACCATAAGCTCTTCTAAGATTAACAGAACATTATTTATCATTTTCTTAGGAAGTACATGTTTTTCGCAGAAGCGTTCGATTTCAGCATTCATTGCGTAGAGATCAAAATCAGGAGTATCAATACTGTAATTGAAACTTCTAATTCTATTTATGAATGCTTTCGTTTTTTCACGCTGAGGGTTCTCAAATATTTGTTGAGGTGAACCATGTTCATAAATCAATCCCTCATCCATATAAAAAACTCTGTTAGAAACATCACGAGAAAAATCCATTTCATGGGTGACAATTGCCAATGTCATCCCCTCTTTTGCAAGTCGACGAATAACGGCAAGCACTTCACTAACCATAGTCGGATCAAGCGCAGAAGTTGGTTCATCAAAAAGAATAATCTCGGGATCCATTGATAAACAGCGGGCTATAGCTACTCTCTGCTTTTGTCCCCCTGAAAGTTCATCTGCAAAACTATCAGCTTTTTCGGACAGTCCTACCAACTTGAGTAATTCCATCGCCTTTTCCCCGGCTTCTTCCTTCTTACGACCGAGTAATTTTATTTGTCCGATTGTTAAATTTTCAAGCACTGTGAGATGGTTGAAAAGATTGAACGATTGAAATACCATCCCCATCTTTTGACGAATTTTTGGAACGTCTGTATTCTTATTTAGAATATCAATTTCATCAATAAATATTTTACCGCCACTCGGGGTTTCCAACAAATTTAGGCATCGTAAGAATGTACTCTTGCCCGTTCCCGATGGACCGATAATCGAAATCACTTCCCCTTTTTTTATCTCGATATTGATTTCTTTAAGTACAGTTATTTCACCGAATTTTTTCGACAGATTTTCTACTCTAATCATCTTACACTCCCCTCTTCACTTTGTAATTGGGACCGGTTAGTCGCTCAACATACCCAAGCGAAACCATTAGTAACCATGAAATTATAAAATAGAGTACCGCAACCATAATCAATGGAAAAAAAGCATCGAACGTGCGACTTCGAATTATATCACTCGCTTTGGTTAAATCTTGAACCGCGATGTATCCTACAATCGAGGTCATCTTAACAAGAGAAATCACTTCTCCTTTATAAACAGGCAAAATTCTTTTTATAGCTTGAGGAAGAATGATAAAGACAAAAGTTTTTACTTTTGTAAATCCCATTGCAATACCGGCTTCCGTTTGACCTTTATCGACCCCCTCTATTCCTGTTCTATACATTTCAGAAACGTAAGCTGCAAAATTAAGTCCGAAAGCAATCACCGCTACAATTACAGGCTCGATATCAACTGATGCAAAGACGACATAAAAAATTATCATCAAGATTACGAGGACAGGTGTGCCGCGTAAAATTGATATATAAATTTTTGCAGGCACTAACAATATTTTCTTTTTTGACATCCGCATAAAACAGATCAGACCTCCAAGCAGTGTACCGAACAATGTTGCAAGAATCGAAATTATGATTGTTGTTTGGAGACCATCCAATATTAGTAGATACCGATTTTCTAAAATTATATTGTTATAGAAACTCTCCTTCAATGAAAATAGAAATGAGTTTGCAAAGAAAGAGACTCCTTCAGACGAATTTTTGTTAATACTATTTTCCCTGTCAAGATTCTTGTCAAGAATCAGCACCGCTGTTTTGAACATGTTGTAACCATCAGAAAAATCAATCTGCTTTTTACGCTCATCTGTGATGGCTATACCATCGGCAATCATATCTACTTTTCCGGATGATAATGCCGCAATGAGTGAAGGGAATTCCATCGTAATAATTTTCAGATTAAAGTTTGACCGCTGCGCAAAAGTTTTTAGCATCTCAATATCAAATCCGACGTGCTCACCACTAACAATAGCCGAGTTCGGTAAATCGCCGACAGATGTTGCTAATCTTATTAACGGAGCATTTTCATCAAATTTAAATTTGGGCATTATTGCTTTTTCAGGGTCATCAATAAACCATCGTTTATAGATTTGTTCAAAGGTGCCGTCTGATTTTATTTCTTTCAGAAAAGCATTAAAGCGATTTCGTAATTCGGGATTTTTCTTATTGAATCCTATTCCAACCGGAAGATCGAGAACATCATCTGTCAGAATTTTTATTTCCGGGTTTGATTTAAGAAGAACTTTTGCCGATACTAAATCCAAAAACGCAACATCAATTTTTTCAGATTTAAGCGATAAAATAATATCAGCCGAAGTGCTAAATCTTTTTATTTCAGCAGCGGGGTAGTTTTGTTCAACAAATGCATCATGAACTGTTCCGCCATAAACACCAACCGTTTTTCCATTAATATCTTCAAGTGATGTAATTATTTTGGGGTCAGACTGAATAACATTTTTTTTGAGTGCAAAAACAGTCGCACCAAGTCTCATATATTCATCTGAAAAATCAATCTGCTTCTTCCTCTCGTCGGTAATCATCAGCGTGCTTGATATCATTTCAATTTTATTAGTCACTGCCGAGATAATCAGACTTCCGAATTCCATATCAACAAGTTTTAATTCTTTACCAAGATATGCTGCAAATCTTTCAGAAATTTCTATATCAAATCCGATCATGCGATTATCTTTTACAATAGTAAAAGGTAAGCCTTTATCACTTACTGTTCCGACTATAAGAGTTCCGTTTTTCTTTGAGTTTTTAATCGCCGGCATAACGGTTTCACCCTTTATTATCCAGCGATTTTTCATATCATCGAAAGGGCCTTCTTCTTTTATCTTTTTTAGGAACTGATTAAATTGTTCGCGAAGCAAAGTATCTTTTTTATTAAACCCCATCCCAATCGGAATTGTAAACAGAGTATCGCCTAAGGCTTGTAATTCGTTATCAGTACGAAGAATTTCGAGTAATGTTTCCGTAGTGTAAATTGCAGCATCAATCTTTCCTGATTTTACACCAAGTACTAATTCGGGAGGATTTTTATATTGCAGTATTGTTGCATGCGGATAATTTTTCAAAGCGTAAGTATCATGAACCGAACCTAATAAAACACCTATTTTTTTATCTTTGAGATCATTATGACTTTTGAGTTTAAGTGACTCTACTTTTACTTCAACTTTGGCATCTTCACTCTTTTTAACGATTAAGACCTGTGAGTACTGAAAATAGGTTTTAGAAAAATCGACTGATTTAGCTCGTTCCGGCGTTGAACTCATTCCCGCAATTATAATATCAACTTTGCCCGATTGAAGAGCAGGAATCAATGCGGAAAATTTCATATCAACAAATTGCATCGGTCTATTGAGTTTTGCAGCAACTCTTCTTGCAAATTCGCCATCATGACCGGTAACTCTTTGGTTAGCATCGACAAAACAGAATGGTTCACGAGTAGCGCTAGTTCCAATCTTTAATAGTTTCCCCTTTTCGGGTAACTTAATGTCTACTTCTTCATAAGGCAGTAAATCTTTCTTCAGCCATCTTCGCTTCATGTCAGCTAATGAGCCGTCATTTTCAAGCCCGGCAATAATATTATTAAGAGTATTAAGAAGATCTTCATTTCCTTTTCGTAATGCTATGCAGGTATTCTCGTAGTCAACAGCTTCTGAGAGAATTGTTAAGTCTTGATTATGTTTAGTAACATTTAAAGCTGTTGGGTAGGCAGTTATTACGGCTTCAATTTGATTTGACTTCAATGCTGCAATAGCATCCATTATATCATCAAAACTTTTTGTTTGAGCTTCAGGAAATTTTGTGATGGCAAGATGTTCTCCGGTTGTGCCGGTCATTGCACCAACGGAGACATTCTTAACATCCTCCAACTTACTAATTGATGTTTTTGAATCACCACAACCGGTTATAAACAAAAAAGAAAAGATATAAATCAGTATATAGATTAAATTGTTTTTCATTTCGCGTATCCGTTATTCTTTTATTAATGCAGCAATACCGCCGGTATAATATGGGGCTGAAAATAAAACACTCTTTGCACGTTCATCAGTTATTGTAAGACAGGCACCAATCATATCAACTTTTTTTGAAATTAAAGCAGGTATCATGGCACCAAAATCCATATTAATTACTTCCAACTGCATATCAAGTTTTTGCGCAATAAGAGTTGCAATTTCGATATCTAATCCTGTAACTTTTTGAGTGCCATCAATAAAAGCGAAAGGTTCAGTTACAGCAGAAGTTCCAAATTTCAGAGTGCCGTTTTTTCCATTCAATTGAATTACAGGCATTAAACCGGGTGATCCTGTTTTAGGAAGCCACCTCTCTAAAATCTCCGAATATTTTCCTGACGATTTTAATTCAGTTACAACATTGTCGATACTGTTTTTCAGATCAACATTTTCAAGATTAACAGCAAAGCCGTAGTTGTCAACTGTAATCATTTCAGCAAGGACTAATAAACCGGGATTTTTAGCTGCAATATTTTTTAATATTGGTTCATCATAGGCTGCTGCATCAGCTTTGCCTGAACTCACTGCCATGCAAGCATCAAGTACACTGTTAAAATATTTAAATTTTGCATTTGGAAATTTGGATAGTACAAGTTTATCTGCAACAGTTCCGGTTGGAACAGCAAATTCTTTTCCATCAAGTTGCGAGAGACTCGTAATTTTTTCCCTTTTACTACAACCATTAATTAATAAAAGAAGTGTTATCATTAGTAGAAGTTGAATTCGTTTGTTTAGAATGTCGGTCATTTTGTCACCTGAATTATTATTGATGGATTTATTTTTATAATATCGAAATTACGGGGGAAAGATTCCATAGTAGTTTATTATATAGCAAGAATAATTTCTTTATTGTGAATAGGAATTAATTTTAATCTCTATTATTAATTTCTGCAATTTTCAGATGCTAATCAATTTAACTTTGGATTTTAAAGAATTAGAAAAAAGGGATCGAAAGATTCAAAGGAATTGTGAACGATGTTTGCTTTGCTGCAAAGTAAGTTACACCTGCAGAAATTCTTCAATAAAATATTCTGATGTAATTTTTAATGGAATCCCCTCATCGCTTAATGAATGAGTTGATATTTGCATAATTATTGAATTACAAAAATAATTTTCTCTGTAATGCTAATAAGTAGATCATTTAAAATTACGTTATCAACTCTCCCCTTATTATTCTACTCTTTTATTATTTCTTCCCTTCGGTTTTCATTACGGACATTGCAGTGGCAATCATTCCGGCAACATCTGTTAAATTGTTTGGGAGAATTATAGTATTGTTAGTTTTTGCAAGATTACTGAAAGCACCGAGATATTGTTCAGCAACTCTTAAATTAACTGCATTCATTCCCCCCTCTTCATTTATTGCTTGTGCAATTTCACGAATACCAAGTGCAGTAGCCGCAGCAACTCTTTCAATTTCTCTTCCGCGACCTTCAGCTTCATTGATTCTCTTTTGCATTTCTCCTTCGGACTTAGCAATCATTTCCTGTTTATCACCTTCGGCACGATTAATTTTTGCTTGCTTATCTCCTTCTGATTCAGCAATCAATGCTCGTTTTTCGCGTTCAGCACGCATCTGCTTTTCCATAGCATCTTTTATACTTTGAGGAGGAACGATATTTTTAACTTCATAACGGGTAACCTTTACTCCCCATGGTTCAGAAGCTTTATCAACTGCATCAACAATAGCTGTATTTATGGTATCGCGTTCTTCGAAAGTTCGGTCGAGATCAAGTTTACCGATAACACTTCGCATTGTGGTCTGCGCTAACTGTGCTGCTGCAAACTGATAATTATTAATTCCATAAGATGCTTTCATCGGGTCCATCACTTGTAAATAAAGGATGCCGTCAACTTCTACAGAGATATTATCTTTTGTTATACAAATTTGAGAAGGTACATCAAGTGCTTGTTCTTTTAATGTATGCTTATAGGATACTTTATCAGTGAATGGAATGAGCATGTGAAAACCGGCTTCTAATGTAGCGTTGTATTTACCAAGCCGCTCAACAATAAAAGCTGATCGTTGTGGAACAATTCGAATTGTATTTACGAATAAGAGGAATACAAAAAATATCAGTCCAATTAGAACAATTGTAATCGGTTCCATAAAACTCCCTTTTCTAATTAATTATTTTGACTCTAAGTGTCAGGTTTTTCTTCCCGATAATTTCAACAATTTCACCTGCTTTAATTTCAATGTCAGACTCGGCTGTCCAATTTGTGCCGTGAATTTCTACCCGCCCAGTTGACGGAGGTATAATAGCTTCAACAACAGTTGCCCTTTCCCCAACCATATCACCACTGCTCTCTTTATCATCCTTTGATAAACCCATTTTTCCTGTAAAGAGTTTACGAACCCATTTACGCAATGAGAAAAGAAGTATTACCGATGAAATAAAAAAGATAATTAGTTGTGTGTTGATACTTATATCGAATAGAAGTGTAAGTAAAGCGACTAACCATGCTCCTATACCGAAGAAGAATAAAATCAAACCGGGAACAGCAAGTTCTAAAACTAATATAACTAATCCGACAGCAAACCAGATTAGGGTAGGATCCCAGAACTCATTTGAGAAATTCATTTAAAATCCTTTCTTTGATATGAAAACTTAAAGAAGAGTGTAACCAATATCAATCAAGAATTTCAATTTAAGACAAATGTAAATAGAATTACTACATCATAGTGAATCGGGAGGGACTTTAATATTGTGAACCTTTTTGAAAAACACTCACAAAACTCAAATCCAATAGTTACTTATCCCCAAAATTTCAATAAAAACTGTCCACCCGAATATCGAATCAAATTCATGTAAATTCAGTGTTGGTGATTTGCATTCTCCCCTCATGTAGAAGAAATAAACTTCAATCGAAGAGGATTTATTCGAAACGGCGAATTGTTTTCTAATCAGATTGAGAAAATAACATCCTTAGGGGCTAATTCTTTTTTCATCCCTTTGCTTTATTGTTTTTACATCCTAAAGGGATGCATTTTGTTATTGTAATATGTAGAGAATCGTTCAATCACCGTTTATATGTTAGATGTTTTATTTGTACGGCACTCAATGATACCCGGTTTTAATGTATCACCTTGTTTTAATGCCGTCGAAATTCAGAAAAAAGATGATTTTGTAATTAAACGGTTCGGTACTGACTAATCCTTGCCTGACCATAGTTGTCGGCAGCGTTGCATAAGATATTTAACTATTACATTATATGAATTGATTACCGGGAATCAATATTTATTAGTTGTAAATAGAGGTTATATCATGAATAAAATTAGATTATTACTTATAGAAGATAATCGGCTTTTGAGAGATGGAATATTGGCAATCCTAAAGTCACATAAAGATTTCGTCATTGTGGCTGCCCCGGGAGAGAATAAAAATTCACTATTAAAATTGCAGCAATTAAAACCTGATGTAATACTATTGGATTTAGGATTGCGAAATCAAAACAGCCTGCATGTAGTTGAAATTATAAAGAAAGAATTTCCGAAGACTAAAATAGTGGTTATGGATCTTGCCCCCGTTCAAGCTGATATTTTACAATATGTTAAAGCTGGAGCGAAAGGCTTTATTTTAAAAGATGCATCATTAAATGAATTTTTAATCACTTTAAGATCAGTTGCAAACGGTGGTGAAGTACTTCCTCCTGTTTTAGTGAATTCACTTTTCTCTCAGATTGTTGACCATGCATTAAGAGATGGTAAACTAAAACTTAAAGAAGCTGTAAAGATGACTAAAAGAGAACGTGAAGTAATTGGTTTTCTTGGTGATGGAATGAGTAACAAGGAGATTAGCCAAAAACTTCATGTTTCAACTTATACGGTTAAAAGTCATATCCATAATATTATGGAAAAACTTGCACTTCATACACGACTTGAGATAGCGAACTATTCTTTCAATCATGAAACAATAAAAACGATTTCAAAAACAATTTCGACGTTAAATAACTAAATATAAAATAATTAGTCCCTTAAATTTAATTGGGACTATAGAATAGAAGGAAGAAAAATGAAAAAGATAATTGGTGTTATGCTCTTTTTGGGAATTATTTTTGCAGCAATCGGTTGTGCAGATGACCCGGATCCTAAATTTCGTATCATGAATGATCGATCAGAAAAAGCAAATGTACAAATCAAAACAACAGGCGGTAATACAATTAATATAAATGATGTTTCAGCAGGACAAATAACTGATTATCAAACTGCCGCAGAAGGAAATATCGAGATTGCGGTTGTTCTTCAGAACGAACCGGTATCACCCACAACTCAGTTTTTTGCAGAAAAGGGAAAGAATTATACTATTGTAATTGAGAAGGGGCTTATTCCTACGCTGCGTGTCTATTGATCAGGGTGATCTAAAAAATATCCGACGTATAAGTTTGAAATTAGCTTATACGTCTACTATACATGCATCTATTTGTGGTAATAAATAAATGTTCTTACTTCACCAATATCATCATATTTTTCAATGCCGGTCTCAATGCAAATTATTTTAGGGAACATGATTTCGGCACATGCGGATTCGGTCATCAAAATATATTCCTTTTCTTGAACAGAATTTTTCAATAACCTATGAACAAGAATTACATCAATACCGGAGAGTTCGGTAAAATCACCAATCTTAACAAGTTCTGCGTAACCTGTATGAACAATAACTTTCAGTTTTAGTATTTCTATTATATTACATACATCCCCTTCACAAAGTATAGAATCTCTTAATTCTGTAATCTTCTGAGTGAAGACGTCAAAAAAAGTTATCAATCTCTCTCCGATATTTTTCCTCAACGCTTCCCATTCTTCTTCATCTTTACCTTTAATGGCGAAAAGAAAAACAGCATCCCCTTCAATCTTAACAACTTCAAGCGGGAGTTTTATATGCTTAATAATCGTATCAATAAGTTCAATAATTATTTTATGACTTTTAGAGATGGTGCTTCTGTTTGCGAGCATAAATTTGGTATACCCGCTAATATCAGCAATAAGAAGGATTACTTTACTTTGGTTAGTGTACATTTTGTCCGGATTTTATTTTGTGCAAAACTATTGTTTAACTATGTGAATGACAATAGCAAAGATTTATTGTTGACTAAATAATATCTGTTTTCAGAGCATCACTCAAAACCCGGGAAGAATTATCAGGCAAGGTTCGCACTGAAAAATAATCCGGAGTTTTTAAGCCTTTGCATGAAACTAAAATTAGCTTTTATAAGTCCCTTTATTCTACTGAATGTTAGAATAAGCCGTGAGAAACAGACCAGGAACATCTTCTCAAAACCAAACAAATTAGCCAATCGACCAACTCTTGAGAGAAAAATATCCACCAAAGGATGTAATCCATTTTTCATCCCTTTGTCCGATTTACATGCAGCTAATAAGCATGTAGTTTGGTATTGCGTAAAAAACGAAAACTAATTTAACAAGGAGTTAATTTATTATGAACACAATGAACAAATTTTTTAAGATGTGGTTTATACCACTGCTGCTTGTCCTTATAATGACAAGCTGCGACGAGAGAGATGGACTTACATCTCCCCCGATCTTCACAACACCAACGGTAAGCTCCACAAATCCGGCTAATGCGGCAGTGGGGGTAGTAATTAATCAAAAAATTGCCGTTACTTTTAGTGAAGTGATGGATTCAACAACGATTACAACGGCTTCATTCACCTTAATGCAAGGGAATTCGTTTGTATCAGGAACTGTTACATATACAGGTGTGACAGGTACGTTTGCTCCAACGAGCAATCTAATTCCAAATACAGTTTATATAGCTACAATAACTACAACAGCAAAAAGTCCATCGGGTAAATCCCTGGCGAATAACTATGTTTGGAGTTTTACTTCAGGTGTAGGTGTTGCTGTTGTACCACCGACAGTCAGCTCAACTGATCCTGTTAATGCTGCGACCAATGTCCCTATCAATCAAAAAATTGCAGCAACATTTAGTGTTGCTATGGATGCGACAACTATAACAGCCTCAACATTTACATTAATGCAGGGAATAACCCCGGTTCCTTCATTTGTTTCATATTCGGGAACAACTGCAATTCTTAAACCTGATAACAATCTTTTACCAAACACAGCTTACACAGTTACAATTACGACCGGAGCAAAAGATCTTGCAGGTAATGCATTGGAAAATAATTATGAATGGAGTTATACAACCGGTGCAGTAGCTGTTGTTACTCCACCATCAGTAAATTCAACTGATCCGGCAAATTCAGAAACAGGTGTTGCTCTTAATCAAAAAATTGCAGCAATATTTAATAGAACAATGGATGTATCCACCATTACTACCGCATCATTTACTTTGATGCAGGGAACTTCATTTGTTTCCGGTACAGTAAGTTATACGGGATTGATGGCATTATATACTCCATCAAGTAATCTCGCTGCAAATACTGTTTATACTGCTACAATTACTACAGGCGCAAAAGATTTAGCAGGTAATTCAATTGCGAATAACTATGTATGGACATTTACAACGGGTCTTGCTCCGGTAGTTGTTCCACCAATGGTTAGTTCGACAGACCCTATTAATGTTGCAACAAATGTTTCGTTGAATCAGAAAATTTCTGCTTCATTCAGTAAAACAATGGATGCTTCTACAATTACATCAGCAACATTTACTTTACGTCAAGGAGCTAATTCGGTAATGGGTTTTGTTTCATATATTGGAACGACTGCCCTATTATCACCCGCTTCAAATCTTTCTCCTAACACTGTTTATACAGCAACCATTACAACAGGAGCTAAAGATCTTGCAGGGAATGCATTAGTTGAAAACTATGTATGGAACTTCACAACCGGTGTTGCAGCAGTAATTACACCACCGGCAGTTAGCCTGACAGATCCTCTCAATTTGGCTACTAATGTACCTTTAAATCAGAAAATCGCTGCTACATTTACTAAAACTATGGATGCTTCTACATTAACATCAGCCTCATTTTTATTAAAACAGGGGTCAACCCCCATAGCGGGATTTGTTTCTTATTCAGGAACAACAGCACTATTTTCATCGGCTGTTAATCTTAATGCTAATACTATATATACTGCAACCATTACTACAGGGGCAAAAGATTTGTCCGGTAATGCACTTGAAAGTAATTATGTATGGAGCTTTACTACGGGTGCGGCTCCGGTAATAATACCACCGGTAGTAAATTCTACTGACCCGGGTAATCTGGCAGTCGGTGTTCCGTTGAATCAGAAAATTGCTGCTTCATTTAGTAAGACGATGAATTCTTCAACTATTACAACAGCAACTTTTAATGTTAAACTTGGAACCTCATCTGTTCCTGGATTTGTATCTTATTCAGGTACAACCGCCACTTTTACACCGGCGAGTAACCTTCTACCTAATCTTGTTTATACAGCAACCGTTACTACAGGAGCAAAGGATCTTGCAGGAAATGCACTGGAAAACAATTATGTATGGACATTTACCACTGGTGCAGGAACAGTTATCACTCCACCTACGGTAAGTTTGACAGATCCAGCGAATTTGGCAACAGGTGTACCATTGAATCAAAAACTTGCTGTAACATTTAGCAAGACAATGGATGCTTCAACTATCACAGCTTCAACATTCACCTTAAAACAAGGAACGACTCCAATTGCGGGATTCATTTCTTATTCCGGTACTACTGCAATATTTGCACCTACAAGTAATTTTATAGCAAACACTTTATATACAGCTACAATTACAACAGGCGCTAAAGACCTTGCAGGAAACGCACTAGTAAGCAACTACGTGTGGAGCTTTACTACGGGTGCCGCTGCTATCATTACACCACCTACAGTACTTTCAACCGTTCCGGTTGATTTAGCTACCGGCGTACCTTTAAATCAGAAAGTTGCAGCTATCTTTAGTAAAACAATGAATGCCTCAACAATTACTTCAGCAACATTTACCTTAAAACAAGCAGGTGTTTCTGTATCCGGATTTGTATCTTATTCAGGTACAACGGCAATTTTTGCCCCGGCAAGTAATCTAACAGCGAACACTTTGTATACGGCTACTATTACTACCGGTGCCGAAGATCTTTTAGGAAATGCACTTGTAAATAATTATGTGTGGACATTTACTACAGGTAATTCTACAGTAATTATACCCCCGACAGTTACATCAACTATTCCGATAGACTTAGCAGTAGGTGTAGCGTTGAATATACATGTCAGTGCTGTCTTTAGCAAAATAATGGATGCTTCTACAATTACCACAGCAACATTTACACTTATGGAAGGCAATTCATTTGTTGCCGGTACAGTAAGTTATACAGGATCAACTGCTACTTATATACCGACCGACAATCTTGCTTCTCTTACAACTTATACTGCCACTATTACTACAGGAGCGAAAGATCTTGAAGGTAATTCAATGGTACAAAATTATGTCTGGAGTTTTACTACGGGTATTTCATACACAGTATCACTCTCTTCAAATCCACTGCTCGGTGGCTCAACTAGTGGAGGCGGAATCTATCCTGCCGGAACAATAACCACAATTTTAGCAACACCGAATGCCGGTTACATATTCACGAATTGGACTGAAAGCGGTAATATCATTTCGACAAATGCAAGTTATCAACTTACAGTCAATGGCAATAAAACACTTGTTGCAAATTTTGCTCCTGCTCAATATGCAATAATACTTTCCTCAAATCCTATTGCAGGTGGAACTACTAATGGAGCAGGTAATTTCAATTCGGGTTCATCAGTAACAGTTACAGCAACTCCGAATGTTGGTTACAGTTTTACCAACTGGACAGAAAACGGGAATATCGTATCAACTGACACAAGTTATCAATTTACAATTACAGGGAACAGAACACTTGTAGCAAACTTTGCTGCCGTGATATACTCAGTAACTCTATCTGTAAATCCAGTAGCAGGTGGATCAGTAAATGGAGGTGGTTTATATAATTCAGGCTCATCAGTAACCGTTATAGCAACGGGGAATGCCGGATATGTATTTACCAATTGGACAGAGAATGGAAATATTGTGTCAACAAATTCAAGTTATCAGTTTATTCTAAGTGGTAACAGAATATTAGTTGCTCATTTTATCGTTGGTCCAGGTGGTTTGCCAATTGATCTTGGATCAGCAGGTGACTTTGCAATACTAGCCGGTTCAGGAATTGATAATACTGGTTTCACAATAATTAATGGTGACGTTGGATCGTTCCCTACAGCAACAATCAATGGATTCCCTCCAGGAATTGTAGTTGGCACGCTTTACACATCAGCTGATCCTATTGTATCAGCAGCAAAGGGTGCTTTGAATACTGCCTATATCGAAGCTCAAGGCAGAACATTAAATGCAATCTCTTTACCGGGACAATTGGGCGGATTAACCCTTGCCCCCGGATTGTATGTGAACTCAATATCAAGCGGTATCTCAGGTACAGGAGCAAACGCGATTCTTACTCTTGATGCCGGTGGTGATCCAAATGCAGTCTGGGTATTCAAGATGGGTTCTACTCTTATAACTGATCCGGGAACAAGTATCGTTCTTGCAGGCGGTGCAAAATGGGATAACATTTTCTGGTCGGTTGGAACTTCAGCAACATTTGGTACAACATCTATTTTTTATGGCAATGTCCTTGCTGATCAATCAATTACTCTTAATACCGGTGCAATACTGCGTGGTAGAGCATTGACAAGGATTGCAGCTGTAACGTTGGATGCCAGTTTTGTTGATAAGAGACCGTAAGACTTTAAGGTGAGGAGAATAATTCTCCTCACTCTATTTCTTGTGATAGTAAATAGTTACATAAGTAGTAAAAAGAAAATTGCTGCTTCAATAAAAATAAAGGAAACATAAAATGAAAAAGATTTTCACAACGCTTGCACTGATGCTGTTCCTCAGCACGGGTGTTATACAAGCGCAGACATTAACAGACAGTTGGGCATGGGGATTTGGCGGAATTTATCCTAGATTATATTCTTCAAACACAACTACTTTGAATACCGACTACGGAGTTTATCTTTCAATACAAAGAACATTCTCTGAAAATGTCGGTTTACGATTAAAGGGAGGTTATTCACATCTCGAAGGACAATGGAGAGATGCTTTATATACACCTATTGTCACTTCAACTAATCTTATGACCGCTGATCTTGATTTGATGTACTACATTGTTCCATGTGCTCCGGTATCACCTTATTTGTACGTTGGAGTCGGTGGTAATTATAAAACTCTTACCAATAATCAGACAGTAATGCCGGATGATAATAAATTCGGTTCACAATTGAATATGGGTGTTGGTGCAGAATTCAAAGTTACTCCGGCTTGGAGTATTGTAACAGAATTTGGTTATCACGTTACAAACAACTCAGAGCTTGATGGAACTATCGTACCAACAGAAATTAACGGAAGAGATGCATATTTGGTACTTAGTGCCGGTGTCAATTTCCTATTTCAAAAAGGTGCTGAATCTAAAACATGTGAACCATGCTGCGAAGGTTTACCTTCCGGTATAGCACGCGATATGACTGATTACAACAAAATCGAAGATATGATTATCAAGCACATCCCAAAAGTAATCCCAACAGAAGTTGTAGTTGATAAATACATCTATGCCATTTCTGAAGATAGAATTGTTTTGGTTGGTGTTCAGTTCGCGTTTGACAAATCAGAGCTTCTACCTGAATCATATATAGTACTTGATAAATCTGTCAAATTGTTAAAAGATAACCCAAATGTATCTGTGGAAATAGAAGGTTATACCGATTATATCGGAACTGCTGAGTACAACCAGGAACTCTCTGTACAAAGAGCTATTACTGTAAAGAACTATCTGATTTCTCAAGGTATAGCTGACTCCAGACTTTCTACCATTGGCTACGGTAAAGGAAATCCGGTTGCTAATAATGAAACCGAAGAAGGCAGAGCGATGAACAGAAGAATAGTGTTTAGAATTATTAGATAGTTTTAGTTTTTAAGTCCCTGTATTCATTTGTTACAGGGACTTTCTTTTAATCGATTATTCATAACCGCTTGATACAATAGATTTACTAACACTCATAGAAACATATCAAGCGATACAAAATAGGAGGAATGGAAATGCAAAAAATATTTTACTCACTTTTAGCAGTTGGGTTTTTGATTGCACTCATTGTTCCCCTTAAGCGAAAACGATTACTTATTTTGTTGGAAAATTTCAAAGAAGAACCGGAAGAGTCCGGGGATTTTTAAGAATCTTTTAATTATGCTATTTATTACTAGTTCAGAATAATAAATGCACTCCTGTCATACTGATCCCAACCGCAGGCAATTTTGGAATATTTCAAATAACTTATAAGACGTTATTCGGCTTGCGGCGGATCAGGATGACTATCAACTGTAATAGTAAACTGTTTGTTAATAAATTCTTAATGGATTGAAAATTAAATTCCTCACCATTAGAGATAAGTTAGAATTTGATGAAACAGCTAATTAAAAATTTTATAAAGCATGAATATGAATAACATAATACCCTCCTCTATTCCGAATGAAAATTGGTTTTCTCAATCTTTAGGACTAACTCTCTTTTCATCCTATTGCCTGATTGATAGAGGCTTTTGCAGGGTTTACCTTAGTGTGTCTTCAAAAGATAATTAAAGATGATTTGGTTACGATTAAAAAACAATAAAATGAAGGAGTGAAATAATGAAAAAATACTTTCTGGTAGGATTAGTCTTTGGACTGGTCTTAATTCTTACAAATCCACTGGAAGCTCAAGACAAAGGTTTTGGAATTGGATTTGTACTTGGTGAACCTACTGGATTAAGCGCAAAATATTGGACTACAAATCTGAATGCGTTCGACTTCGGATTAGGATTTACGCTTGGTGGTGACCGTTTTGCATATAAAGGTACCTACGATGGTAAAAACAGAATGCATTTTCACATGGATTATTTGTGGCATTCATTAAATGCAATTAACGCCAGTCAAAAATTTCCTCTCTTTTATGGTTTAGGGGGCAGGTTTAACACCGGCGGTGGTTATGAAGGATCTTTTGGTGTAAGAGGTGTTGTGGGTATTGCGTGGTGGCCCAATTCAACCTCGCTTGATATATTCGTCGAAATTGTACCTGTTTTTCAGATTACACCACTAACAGGATTTGGAATTGACGCTGGATTTGGGATACGATATTTTCTAAACTAAAAGAAATAATCGTAATTAATTTATTAAACAAAAAGGATGTATAAAATGAAACTTTTAACTTTGTTCTGCTTACTGCTTATAGGATTTGCTCCAATAAGTAAAGCCCAAAATGTCGATGCCTCTCGGCTTAACGAGATGTCAAACGCATTTGGAGTAACCGCTGAAGGCGGTGCAACTTATGCTACTACAGATTATAATAAATCGAAATTAAGTTATACCGGTAAAGCTTCTTTCGAGTATTACCTCCCCTCTACCGGTGCAGGTAATTTCGGTTTTAGAATTTTTGCTCAACAAGGATATGCTGCCGGTTCCGGAAACGATGCAGCCGCACTAAATCCAACCGGTGTATTTGAGACTAAGTTTGATATGCTTGGTGGTGGAGTCTCTTATATGATTTCTATGGGTAACGCTATTTACCCTATCTTTTCTGCAGGTATTGCTAACATGTGGTTTTATCCACAGAATAGCAATGGAGATAAATTACCGGGAGTTATTGCCGGCGGATATAAAAATAATGTGTTATCTATCATCGGTGACGCCGGTGTCCGATTTCAATTTTCAAAAAGTATCAGCATAAATGCTGCAGGTGGAATTATTATAAGCCGAACTGATTTTCTTGATGATTATAGAACAGGTTCTGGTAATGATATGGTTTATACCGGTACAGTCGGTGTAACATATTATTTTGGACGTGATAAAGATGATGATGGCGATGGTGTTTCAAACTCAAATGATGCATGCCCGAATACTCCTGAAGGAGTTTCAGTTGATGAATTTGGTTGCCCGCTTGATTCCGATAATGATGGCGTTCCAAATTATCTTGATAAATGTGCAGACACACCAAAAGGTGTGAAAGTTGATGCTGATGGTTGTCCACTTGATGCCGATAAAGATGGTGTTCCTGATTATCTTGACAAATGTGCAAATACCCCGGCAGGAGTAAATGTTGATAAAAACGGCTGCCCGCTTGATGCTGATGGTGACGGTGTTCCTGATTATCTTGATAAATGTCCAAACACACCAAAAGGAACCGAAGTAACAGCTGATGGCTGCCCGCTTGTTAAAGAAAAAGAAGTTGTTATCATAACTAAACCTGCTGTAATTGAGAAAATAGTTCTTAGCGGTGATACAAATTTTGAGAACAACAAAGCAACATTATTACCGAGTGCTTATGCTGCACTTGCTGCCGTTGTTACCACCATGAAAGAAAATCCAGATTATAAATGGGAAGTCGGTGGTCATACAGATGCTGTTGGATCTGATGCAAGTAATATGAAACTCTCTCGCTTGAGAGCTCAAGCAGTCATGAACTATTTAGTAAGCCAGGGTGTAAAAGGTGGAAACCTTACTCCGGTTGGTTACGGTGAAAGTACACCTATCGCTACTAACGATACACAAGAAGGAAAAGCTATGAACAGAAGAGTAGAAATAAAATTACTCTCAAAGTAAACGAGATAGTTTTTCGGAAATAAACAAAATGTTGAGAGAAGCGGCAAAGTTAGCCGCTTCTCTAATTTATTAAACATATTAAATCAAAATATATAAACGTTCTAATAGTGGAAAAACAAAATGAAAAAAATAAAAGTTCTATTCTTAATTTCAACATTATCCGTCTCAATTTTTCTTTACGGATGCGGCGCAAGCAATACCGTTAAAGGTGGAATTATTGGCGGAGCGAGTGGTGGTGTGGTTGGTGGTGTAATTGGTCATTATGCAGGAAATACTGCATTAGGTGCGATCATAGGAGCCGCGGTTGGCGGTACAGCAGGTGTTCTGATTGGAAACCACATGGATAAGCAAGCAGCCGAAATGAAACAAAATCTTTCTGGTGCAACAATTGAAAGAGTCGGTGAAGGTATTAAAATCACATTCGATTCGGGAATTTTATTCGCAACCAATTCCTCGATACTTGAACCACAAGCTAAAACAAATATTCAAAGATTTGCTTCTATATTAAACAAATATCCGGATACAAATATCCTCGTAACCGGCTACACCGATTCTGATGGTACAGAAGAATACAACCAAACATTATCCGAAAGAAGAGCTAAATCTGTTTCTGATTATGCTACTTCTCAAGGTGTTTCTTCTTCACGGTTTTCAGTTGTTGGATTCGGTGAGAGTGACCCGGTTGCTTCAAATGCAACTTATGATGGAAAAAGAATGAACAGAAGAGTTGAGATTGCAGTATTTGCAAATGAGGAACTTAAAAAAGCCGCAGAAAACGGTCAATTAATCTAATATCAAATGATGCAAGTCGTATTTCATTATAACTAATGATAGTGATGGGTTTAGTATCAATGCACTATAGCGTGGAATATTTTTATCAGTTGGAAGTTAATATAAAGATGAAAATATGGATTTAACGCTCTTATTTAAAGGAATAGTGATTGGTTTTGCGATGGCAATACCAATTGGTCCTATTGGTATAATGTGCATCCGTAAAACATTGGCAGAAGGTAGAGTTAGAGGATTGGTTGTTGGACTTGGAGCAGCTACTGCTGATATGGTTTTTGCGAGTATAGCAGCTTTTGGATTAACTGTAATTTCGAATTCATTATTAAGCCAGAAAGTCTTGATACGGTTAATCGGTGGAGCGATTATTTTATATATCGGCTTAAGAATTTTTTATGCAAAATCCTCAGAACCGGAATTTAATATTCGGCAAGGCGGATACTTCAAATCATATTTCTCAATTCTCATTTTAACACTCACCAATCCCTTTACTGTTTTTGCCTTCATTGCAGTATTTGCAACATTTGATTTGGGAACCGGTTTAAACTTTTTCTCGGCTTTGACTCTTGTAACCGGAGTATTTGCAGGTTCGGCTTTATGGTTCATTTCACTAAGTTCTTTTGTTACAATATTTAGAAGTAAATTAGATTTAGCAAGACTACAGCGCGTTAATAAAATAGCTGGAGTATTAATAATTCTTTCAGCAGTCCTTACTGTCGTTAGCTTGTTTTAATGCTTATTTGAATTTTACCCGGATGATAATTAACACATTTTTTAATTAATCATTAATATTGAATTATCACTTATGATCAACGAAGATAAAACCCGAATTCTCAGTTATACTTTAATAGCAATATTGGGATTATGTGGAACATTCGTTATAATATTTTTAACTGTAAGTAACGGAGTTGGTGTTTCACCTGATTCTGTTTCATACATATCTGTCGCCAGAAACCTTTCAAACGGTAACGGTTTTATCACGTATGATGGTTATCCCTTTTTACTTCAGCCTCCGCTCTATCCGATATTCTTGTCTGTTATTAATACGATCTTCAATATTGATCCTTTGCTATCAGCCGGAATACTAAATGCACTACTTTTCGGTTTAATAATTTTTGGTACCGGCTTATTTTTTTTAAATCACCTTAAATCTATATTATTAGCATTGTTGGGAACTTCAATGATTTTAATATCCTATGTACTAATACAATCAGCTCTTCTTGCACTTTCAGAAACACTGTTTATTTTTTTTCTGATTCTTTATATAAACTTATTTGACCGATATAAACGGAAGAATGAATTTACTTCACTTTTACTTTTTTCAATTGCCGCCTCATTAGCATGTTTAACAAGATATACAGGTGTGGTTTTGATCTTTATAGGAGTTTTGGGGATATTTTTGTGGGGGGGGGAAATACTAAAAAAGAAAAATACAGACATCTTTTTATCTTTCTTTTTATAACCATAATTCCATCCGGGATATGGCTTGTAAGGAATTTGATTTTGTCGGGTACTTTTGTTGGTGCGCGTGCTGAATCTTCATATACATTAGAGACCAATCTACTTTTTTTATTTAATGTTTTCATAAAATGGTTTATACCGATACAACTTTTAAATGGTCAAACCATTCTTTTTATGTTTGTTCTGATAATTGGAATCTTTATAGGCATTATTTATTTGATTCGAATGAGGTCTACAGATTTCTCAAACTATTTTTCTACAGCTGCTCCTATATTTCTTTTCATGCTACTATATATCATGCTCATAGTAATTTCTTCCACTACAACTGCATACGATAAAATTAGTGCGCGGTTGCTCTCCCCTGTTTTCGTACCAATAATAATTTTGATATTTCTGGGTTTTGATTATTCCAATAAAAGATTTAAAAATAACTTTAAATCGATAGTACTCATGCTGGTTTCTTTATCAGTAATTGGTTATTGGATGCAGCATCAAGTTTACAATACGCTTTATATAATAGAAGATTTTATAGTTCAATCAGGTGAAGAATATAGCAGCGATACCTGGAAAAACAATACATTAATAAATTATCTCAACAACCCCGATGAAATAAAACAGACTTATTCATTTTATAGTAACGCTCCTGAAGCCATATATATATTGACAAATTTAGAAACTAAATGGAGTCCTCAGAAAACACTTTATAATTCACCCACTCCTCTAATAAACAAGACTATGTTAAAAAATTTATGGTATGATAAAAACGATATTTGTCTGATCTGGTTTAATTCAATAGATAGAAAATTTTTATTCACAATTGATGAATTGCACAAAAGTGCAGTCCTAAAAAAAATTGCTCAACTTAAGGAGGGTGATATATACTTAGTGAGTAATCCTATTTACTAAGTCACCTTACGTATAGATTGGTTTTATTGAATTTCCCTGTGAACAACTTGGTGATTTTGTGCCTTGGTGGCGAAATTTGGCTTCTTTTTTTTTGCTTCTAAGTCTCAAAGACACAAAGAAACCACTGAGTGCGTAAGGTGAATTACTAATTTAAATATTTTACAATAGTTGATTTTTTTGAAAAGTTAATTGATGATTCCAAATTATTAATTAACCAATTTGCAAAAAATACTCATCCTAAAGCATTAACTACTTTATCATCCCTTTGCCTCATTGATGCACACCTTTCAACATTGTATCTTCTTATCAGTTCAACAAGTCAAATCCTGAAAGGAAGACAAAATGAAAACTATCACAACTAATTTGGTAAGTCTATTTAACAAAAAACTTTTCTTTATATCTTTGAGTATCGGGATAGTTTTGATGATGCATGCAGTTACTTATTCGCAACCATTTAACAACCCGGCTTCGGTACCATTATTAACAGCTGAAACCTATGGAGCATTAGCCTACTCAGGGATACCCGGTTCAGCAATAGTTAATGGCGATGGAGGAACCACAACGGGAACCATCGGAGGCATAACATTCACCGGAATAAACTATGGTGTTGGTGGCGACCATAATTCACAAGCTCAAATTGACCTAACCGCAGCTTTGACAAATATCAGCAGTAGAACAAATGATGTCAACTGGCTTCCCATCCAGGATCTTGCGGGAATGACTCTTACACATGGAGTCTACGGTGGACCATCCTCTCTAAATATTTCTAATAATGGAACTCTAATCCTGAATGCTGAGAACGACCCAAATGCTATATTCATTATTAAAGCAGCATCTACACTTGATATCAACACGGGGGCTACTATTTCATTAATCAACGGGGCTGTCTGGTCAAATGTGTTTTGGTATGTCGGCACTTCAGCTACCATTTTTAGTGGAACTACTTTTAATGGAATCGTTCTCGCTAACGTATCAATTACACTAAATACAGGGGCGGCATTAGTTACCGCACAATTATTGGCAAATACCGGTGCAGTTACAATAAACTCCGATGTACTACCGGTCGAATTGACATCTTTTACAGCAGTATCAAATAACAAAACAGTTGAATTAAATTGGAGTTCCGCAACAGAATTAAATAACGTCGGGTTTGAAGTGGAAAGAAGTTCACTTTCAGAAAATAACAATTCACATTATGCATGGATCAAAATTGGTTTTGTGAACGGTGCGGGAAATAGTCACTCCCCAAAAATTTATTCTTATGTTGATAATGATATTTCTCAAAGTAAGTATGCTTACCGCTTAAAACAAATAGATACCGACGGTAATTTTGAATATAGCAGCATTATTGAAGTATTTACGGGTCAGATTCCAAATGCTTTTTTACTCAATCAAAATTATCCAAACCCATTTAATCCTTCAACAATAATTGAGTTTGGTGTAGACAAAAATACCGCTGCAACATTAACAGTTCACAATGTTATTGGTGAAAAGATAGCAACTTTATTTAATGGTGACTTATCTGCGGGACAAATTTACAGTGTCCCCTTTAATGGTGGAAAGTTTGCAAGTGGAATCTATTATTACAAACTTCAAACGAATGAACGAAATGAAGTGAAAAAGATGTTTCTTCTGAAATAGTGATAAATGGTTATTCAATCTTCGGTATCGAAATGACTATACATAATAACATATATTTCAATTGAGTTGTGCCGGTTAATTACCGGCACAACGATTATTGATAAAGATGAAATTAATTCTCCCCTTTTAACAATTCGAATAAATAAGACCCCAATCAATCCCTAATCTTCATTCAAAAGATGTAGTCCATTTTTCATCCCTTTGGCTTATTGAACACATCCCCGTTTCTCGCTATAATAACACCATGACTAACCATGTATTCATACGTATAATCGGACTTTGCGTTCTTTGTGCAATCTCTGTTCAAGCTCAGGTAGAATATTCTGTGCTGATTAAATCTTCTGCCGAGGATGAAATTGTAATCATTTCAGTAGATAAACCGGTTTATTACCCGGGAGATTCAGTTCAAATAACTATCAAGAGAGGTTCAAGTTCATCCAGGGTGTCTATAGTGCCAATCTTAATTCTTGAAGAGGCTGTTCTCAAATCTGTTGAAAAGAATATTTATACTACTATCGTACCAATTTCAATTCCACCCGGATACTATCCTCTTCGTATTAGAGCAAAGGATAACCAGGGGCGGCGTTTTGATTACCCGACAAATTGTAGTGTACATGTTGAAGAGCATCAATTCATAGAAACTATTAGTAAATATGTCCATATCGAACCTTTGGTTGGGAGTGATAACATAGATTCCCCGGTAACTCTCGAACGTTATCAGATACGAAATCTAAGAGTATTGTTCGAGAGAGATAGTATCGGGGTTGGTATGGGACCACAGTTTGTAACTATTAAAACAACAGTACAGTCACGTGATGGTTCTTTGCTCCAAACATTTGAAAGACGTGTTTTAACTTTCAGAAGTGATAATGATCCTGATCGTGACCGCGCAATGTTAATTCAATATCGTAATGCTTATGGCGCTTATGCAGCAATCCGCTCCGAAGAATTTTCAGAGGTGCAAATTGTTACCGACTCATTACCAGATTGGGCTATTCTAAAAATCAGTATTGAACCGGACTACACAATTAAGATCGGCGGTTACAATAGTAAGAATGTTTACAACCGCTATTTTCGTGTTAAAGGTCCGATAATTGAAATGGGAGTTACTCTTGGTATTCCTAAAGTATTATACGACTCTCAGGCAAAAGATACATTGATTTATGGCAACTCAAGTGCGATGCTCCGTTTTTATTACGTTGATGTTGAAACAGGTGATCGTTTTCCCGTCAATTTTGGTATCGGTACATTTGGAGTTAATTCACCCATTGATGTTACTCCTACCGGCGGAGGTTTTGCGTTATCTGTTCTTCTGAATATTGCTGATATGACTCGAATAGTTGGAATTGATTTAGTTAAGAAAATTTCAGCCGGTCTGGAATTCACCCCCTTCTTCCCTATTCGGAAGCGGGCACGGTTTTTAATAAATGCTCAAGTTGGACTGACATTTTAAACCAAATATTTAATCAGGGGAAATAAAATAATTGTTTAATTAGCAAAAAATATCTTAAGGAGATATAAAATGAATGTTTATAATTTTTTTTCAAATAATGTATTAATCCGAACTTCAAGATTTTTTCTAACGATAGCAATCATAGCTTTTCTGACCCAGCCGGTGTTGTTATCACAATCCTCTCCGCAGACTGTAAATCTTGGAACATCCGGCGATTTTGTGATACTTGCAAAAACCGGAATATCTACCACAGGAACTACTCAGATTACCGGCGATCTGGGTGTAAGCCCTGCTGCTGCGAGTTTCATAACCGGATTTGGATTGATATTAGATCCATCAAGTACATACTCAACATCCTCTTTGGTAAACGGTAAAATTTATGCTGCAGACTATTTAACACCAACTCCAACAAAAATGACAACTGCTATTGGTGATATGGAAACTGCATATACAGATGCTGCAGGAAGAACAATCCCCGATTATACTGAACTCCACAATGGAATTCTTACAGGTAAAACTCTTACCCCCGGGCTCTACAATTGGAGTACCGGAGTTGTTGTTGCCTCCGGTGGTGTCACAATAGCCGGTGGAGCAACTGATATTTGGATTTTCCAGATTGCGCAAAATTTAGAATTGGGCAATGGAGCGATTGTTACACTTAGCGGTGGTGCCCAAGCTTCCAATATTTTCTGGCAGGTTGCCGGACAAGTTACACTCGGAACCACATCAGCCATGAAGGGAATAATTTTATGCAAAACACAAATCGCATTGCATACCGGTGCTTCATTAAACGGTAAAGCTTTAGCACAAACTGCAGTTACATCAGACGCCAATTCTATTACGAATCCGGTTCTTAGTGCTATTGGTAATGAAGTTATTCCTCAAAAATTTGCACTTCGTCAAAATTTTCCAAACCCATTCAATCCATCAACAGTTATTCAGTATAGCATCGAGAAATCTGCCAAAGTTTCACTTAAGATATACAACCTGCTTGGCATGGAACTTTTTACACTAGTAAACAGCCGTCAAGAAGCCGGTAGTTACAGTGTAACGTTTAATACTAATTCTGTAGGAAAAGGATTTTTAAGCGGTGTCTACTTCTACCGTTTGGAAGCCGGTTCTTTGGTTTCAACCAAAAAGTTAATTTATATGAAGTAAGTTCAATTGCTGAAGTTACGCAGAGTTAAAATCTCGGTTTAACTTCAGATTTATTTAAAACTACCATCCTATATTTATTTTTAACAAAGTCAGCTCATTAGAAGGACTAATTCTTTTTTCATCCTTTTGATGGATTGTTTTGCTTATTTAATAATTCCATTTTAATTCTATAATGTATAATGACTTTAATTAAACTTTAATTTCATCATAAGAAACCAAAAAACAACTACTAAATATTTATTAGACTAGGGTCAAAAAAAATGAGATTAAATAATGAAGCTAAAACAATAACGACAACAAGAAAATCTATGCGTTTAAAAAGCAAACCTATAGAAGAAACTTATAATTTTGCTGAAAGTATTGTTAATACGGTGCGCGAACCACTTCTAATTTTGGATAGTGATTTGAGAGTAGTTAAAGCCAGCCGATCATTCTATGATTTCTTCAAGGTTAGCTCTAAAGAAACAATAGGAACACTAATTTATGATTTAGGAAATAAACAATGGAATATTCCTAAACTGCGGGAATTGTTAGAAACTATACTCCCCGAAAAAACCACTTTCGACAACTACGAAGTTGAACATAATTTTTCTACAATAGGCAAACGAATAATGCTTCTGAATGCGCGCCAAATTGAACAAGCCTTTGGGAAAAAAAAGATCATTCTGCTTGCTATTGAAGATATTACAGAACGAAAGCAGATAGAATTCGGACTCGAAAAAACCCGCAAAGAACTTGCGGCAATAAAAATATCAGCAGATGAAGTAAGTATTTTTGCCGAGAACCTAATCAACACTGTACGCGAACCCTTGCTTGCCCTCGATAAAAATTTAAGAGTTGTAAAAGCCAGCCGATCATTCTATGATTTCTTCAAGGTTAGCTCTGAAGAAACAATAGGAACACTAATTTATGATTTGGGAAATCAACAGTGGAATATTCCTAAACTGCGGGAATTACTTGAGACTATTCTTCCCCAAAAAACTTCTTTCGACAATTACGAGGTTGAACATAATTTTACTACAATTGGTAAACGTATAATGCTTTTGAATGCCCGGAAAATTAAGAGAGGATTGGGAAAGGAACAGATAATTCTACTGGCAATTGAAGATATAACCCAACGTAAAAAAATAGAAAAAGGTTTAGAGAGAACCAGCATAGAACTTGCCTTAATAAAAAAATCCGCAGATGAAGTAAGTGAATTAGCAGAAAATATAATTAACACAGTGCGTGAACCTCTACTACTTCTTGATAAAGAACTTAGAGTAGTTAAAGCCAGTCGCTCATTTTATGATTTTTTTATGGTAAACTCCCATGAAACTATTGGATCTCTTATTTATGATCTTGGTAACCGTCAGTGGGATATACCTAAACTTAGAGAACTTCTCGAAACAATTCTTCCCGAAAAAACGACCTTCGATAACTACGAGGTAGAGCATAACTTTTCAACAATCGGTAAACGTATTATGCTTTTGAATGCCCGGAAGCTGCAAAGAGGATTGGGCAAAGAACGGAAAATACTTCTTGCAATTGAAGATATAACTGAACGTAAGGAAATTGAAAAACAACTTGAAAAAGCAAAAATTGAAGCCGTCCAGGCAAACGCTGCGAAAAGTGAATTCATTTCTCGTATGAGTCATGAACTTAGAACCCCTATGAATTCCATTCTCGGTTTTGCCCAGTTGTTAGGGATGGGAGAGCTAAATCCCTCCGACAAAAAAGGAGTAAATCAGATATTGAAAAGTGGGAAACATCTCTTAGAATTAATTAATGAAGTTCTCGATATTGCAAAAATTGAAGCCGGACGAATGACTGTTTCGCAGGAACCTGTTGATATTTTCGGTGTTATTTTGGAAGCTATCGATATTGTTCATCCTCTTGCTGTAGAGAATAGTATCGTTATCAAACTCAAATCTAAGACCAATAAAAAATTATTTGTAGCTGCAGACCATCAGAGGTTAAAACAAATTCTTCTGAATTTACTTAACAATGCAGTTAAGTATAATAAACATGGCGGTTCTGTAACAGTCGAATGTCTTTTTCAAAAACCGCCATCCCGTATTGACAAACGAAATAACGAGAAGAGAAATGTAATTCGCATCAATATTGTTGATACAGGAAAAGGTATTGCCGAAGAATTCATCGATAAACTTTTTAAACCTTTCGCACGCATCGGGGCTGAACAAACCCAAATCGAAGGAACCGGACTGGGATTAGCTATTTCCAAAAAATTAGTTGAAGCAATGGGGGGACGTGTCGGCGTTGAAAGTAAAATAGATATTGGAACTACTTTTTGGATTGAGCTGCCCCAAACAGAAGGTCAAAAAAATCGTTATGAACGAATAAATAAAGCTGCATTAACTGAAATCGTACCGGTTAATAAAAGCGGAATCATCCTTTACATCGAAGATAATCTTTCGAACATACAACTTGTTGAACAAATCTTAGAAACACATCGCAAATCGATTAAATTAATCGCCAATATGTATGGGAAAAATGCTGTCCAATGTGCAATTGATTATAAACCTGATTTAATTCTGCTTGATCTGGATCTCCCTGATATTCATGGAAGTGAAGTAATAAATCTCTTACAAGCCGAATCGAAAACAGTAGAAATACCTGTTATTATTCTTAGTGCCGATGCAATGACAAACCAAATAAAACAACTACTTGAAGCCGGTGCTCAAAATTATCTGGTGAAACCAATTAATGTAGAAGAGTTTTTAAAAGTGATTGATGGATTTATAAATAAAGAAATAAAGGATTAGTAGTTTCATAGCACAAATATTCTATTTATGAAATTTGAAATCTCTTATTCCCAATAACATTGTTAAGAAGTGGAAGGCTGACTAAAATTTTATCGTTGTTTTAGCCAGACAAAGATTATGATTGATACTAAAATATTTGACGCAAAAATCCTTATTGTGGATGATCAGCAGGCGAACATTGATGTGATAACGGGTTTGTTAGATGTTAAAGGTTTTACTAACTATACCTCTACAACTGATTCACGAAATGTTAAAAAATTGTTCAAGAAAATTAAACCGGATTTAATTATTCTCGATCTTAATATGCCCGAACCAAATGGGTTTCAAGTATTGCTGCAATTGAAATCACTTATACCACCGGAAACATTCCTTCCGATACTTATTCTAACGGCTGATATTTCACCTGAATCAAAACAATTAGCACTTAGTGGAGGGGCAAGCGACTTTCTTACAAAACCTTTTGATTTGATTGAAGTAGACCTTCGAATTAAAAATCTCCTCAGAGAACTCCGCCTTCATCAACAATTAGAATATAAGAACCAGATTTTAGAAGAGAGAGTAAATGAGCGAACCCTTGAACTCCAAATGACAAATATAGAATTGACTTCTGCTAAAAATAAAGCAGAAGATATGAGTAGACTTAAATCTATTTTTCTTGCGAATATGAGTCACGAACTACGCACACCTTTAATTTCTGTGCTTGGATTTGCAGAATTACTTCAAATCGAATTAATTGATCCCCAACAATTGGAATTAGTGAACTTAATTTTACAAGGGGGAAATAGATTAAAGCTCACTATTAATAGTATTTTAGAATGGACACGTCTTGAATCCGAAAATCTATCATTGAATTTTACACCCGCCAATTTATTGGAAGAGCTTAACAAAAATATTCCTCTCTTTTTACAGATGGCTAAACCCAAACAACTAACCATCACGCCAAATTTTTGTGACATCGATCTGACAGTGATTATTGATGTTGGGTTATTTGATAAATTACTTTTTCAATTGCTTCACAACGCCATCAAGTTCACTGAAAAAGGAGGAATTACAATTACATTAGATCAGAATAAGAAAGATGAGGTTGACTGGGCTGTTATTCGTATTACTGATACAGGGATTGGAATTCCAAAGGAAAATTTAGAAAGAATATTTACTGAGTTTCGACAAAGTAGTGAAGGTTTTAACCGAAGTCATGAAGGAAGCGGGCTTGGTCTTTCGATTGCGAAAAAAATGATTGAATTAATCAATGGTAAAATTGAAATTGAAAGTGAAGTAAATAAAGGTTCAACTTTCTCTATCTGGTTACCTGCTCTAGTAGATAAGGATGCTCTTAGTTTGAAGATAAACAAGAAAAGGAAACATATTGCAGCAACCTGTTAACCGAATTTTAATTGAATACATGTTAATGAATTAGTAGCTAAATGATAATAAACGATAAGATATTTTGTAGAGAATTTGTTATGGAAAGGAAAGCTTCTTTATTAAGTCTAATTTATCGAATCCTTTTTTTTCGCTGTAACAAAGTTCTATCGCTGCATCCGGCTACTAAATAAATGTTCATTTTATGAAACTATTAATTAATAATGGTTTCATCTCTAATCAGAAATAGGTTTATCATGGAAAAGTTTGATAGAAAAGAAAATATTAAATCAGTAACCTCAGATAGTAATTTGATGGATGAGATTAACAATCTTGCCGAAAGTATTGTTAATACAGTGCGGGAGCCATTACTAATTTTAGACGAAGATTTAAGAGTAGTTAAAGCGAGCCGTTCATTTTTTGAATTTTTCAAAGTAACTGCTGACGAGACTATTGGTGAGCTTATCTATAATCTTGGAGATAACCAATGGGACATCCCTAAATTGAGAGAATTATTAGAAGCAATTCTTCCCGAAAAAGCTGCATTTGATAACTATGAAGTTGAGCATGTTTTTACTACAATCGGCAAACGTGTAATGCTTTTAAATGCCCGTCAAATTAAAAGAGTTTTTGGAAAAGAGAAGGTAATTCTTCTTGCCATTGAAGATATTACAGATCGTAAACGGGATGAGAAAACGGTAAGCGAAACTAATCGCTTGTCAAACGAATATATGGAAATTCTTTTTAATCATACAAATGCACCCATCGTTATTTGGAGCCGTTCATTAGTAATTAAATTTATTAACCATGCCTTTGAAAAACTAAGTGGTTATGATTGGACAGAAGTAACGGATAAAAAAATTGATATGCTGTTCCCGCCAGAAAAAGTTGATTCAACATTGGAATTAATAAATGATGCCCTTCCAACTAATCAAATTCTGGATGATATTGAAGTAGATATCTTGACAAAAAATAAAGAAACCAAGACTATACTTTGGAATCAAACAAATATTTTGGATAAGACAGGAGATCATATTGTTGCCACAATTGCACAAGATATTACCAGGCGCAAAAGAACAGAGGAAGCGTTAGTTATTCTGGAGTCCCGCTATCGTCGTCTATTTGAATCGGCAAAAGATGGTATTCTAATCCTGGATGCAGAAACCGGAAGAATTATAGATGTGAATCCGTTTTTGATTGAATTATTAGGCTACTCAAAAGAAAATTTCGTTGAAAAAGAGATTTGGGAAATCGGATTCTTCAAAGATATTGCGGCAAATAAAGAAAAGTTTTCTGAATTGCAGCAGAAAGAATACGCTCGTTATGATAATCTCCCCCTTGAAACTACTGATGGACGAAAAATAAATGTTGAATTTGTAAGTAATGTTTATTTGGTTAATAATCATAAAGTTTTCCAATGCAATATCCGCGACATCACAGAGCGCAAACTTGTAGAATACAATCTTAAAGTTTCTGAAAATCGTCTTCGCACCCTATTGCAGACTATTCCAGATTTAATTTGGTTAAAAGATCTTGAGGGTAAATTCCTTTCTTGCAATACGATGTTCGAGCGTTTCTTCGGTGCAAAGGAAATTGACATAATCGGGAAAACTGATTTCGATTTTATTGATCATAAATTGGCAGCCTTCTTTAGAAAAAATGATGAAATAGCAATGAAAGCGGGAAAACCAACAATTAATGAAGAGTCGATTACTTTTGCTGATGATGGTCACTATGCTTACCTCGAAACAATTAAAACGCCTATGCGTGATGCAAAAAAAAATGTTATAGGTATTCTTGGTATCGGCAGGGATATCACCGAGCGCAAACGCTCCCGAGAGAAAATTTCAATGCTCGCCCACTCTTTAAGAAGTATACATGAATCTGTTTCAATTACGGATATTGAAAACAGAATTATTTTCGTTAACGAATCCTTTTTGAAAACTTATGGGTACGATGAGAGTGATCTTATTGGAAAGCATATAGATATAGTGCACTCAAAAAACAATCCCCCTGAATTGGTAAATACAATATTCCCGGCAACAATCAGCGGTGAATGGCGTGGTGAGTTGTGGAACATAAGAAAAGACGGAAGTGAATTTCAAATTTTCCTTTCCACAACAATTGTAAAAGATTCAAATGAAAATATTATCGGTTTAATAGGAGTATCACAAGATATAACCGAACGCAAAAGAATCGAAGGAGATTTGCGTGAGAGTGAAGAACGATTCCGAATGCTATATGAGAATGCCAAAATTGGTCTTTACAGAACGACAATTAATGGAAAAATTCTTATGGCAAATAAGCAATTAGTGAAAATGCTTGGATATTCATCTTTTGAAATTCTTGCAGAAAAAAATCTGGAAGAAGCAGGTTTCGAACCATCTTATCAACGTAAAGATTTTCTTGAAAAAATAGAAAAAGATGGTGAGATTAATAATTTTGAATCGGTATGGGTTCGTCGCGATAATAAATTGTTTTTTGTGAGTGAAAGTGCTAAAGCAATTCGCGATAATAAAAATACTATCTTATACATTGATGGTGTTGTTGAAGATATCACCGAGCGCAAGGATGCTGAACATAAATTGCAAGAAAGTGAGAAGCGCTTCAGAGCCATTTTTGACCAGTCCCCAATTGCAATTGCGCTAGTTAATAAAAATGGGCACCTGGATATTTCAAATCTAAATTTGTCGAAAATGATTGGTTATAGCAGTGATGAACTTTCGAAAATGAAATTTACAGATTTTACATTTCCGGAAGATATTGATAAAGACATGAACCAATTCAATGAATTGATCGAAGGGAAAATATCCAAATACAGTATGGAAAAAAGATTTATACATAAAAATGGAAATCTTGTCTGGATTAATCTTTTCGTAACAATGTTAAATGATGGAAATGGAGTTTCGTATGAAATATTAGGAATGGCTGAAGACATCACCGAGCGCAAACGGGCTGAGTCAGAACTAATTGAAGCTAAGGAAAAAGCCGAGCAATCCGATAAACTTAAATCAGAATTCCTCTCTCAAATATCTCACGAAATTAGAACCCCGCTTAATGCTATACTTGGTAATGCCGATTATCTTGATAATCTATTTAGTGACAAAATGGATGATGAAGCCCGTGAATGTTTTACAGGTATACAATTAGGTTCAGAAAGAATCGTTAGAACGATTGATTTAATATTAAACATATCAGAACTTAAAACCAGCGGTTATAAACCCGATTTTAGTAAAGTTGATCTCAATTTAAATATCCTAAAAAAAATGTATCAACTTCATCTGCTTGCGGCAGAGCAGAAAGGCTTAAAGCTGATATATCGCTGTGAGTTAAAAGAGAGTAGAGTAGTTATTGACGAGTATAGTGTTACTCAGATATTTATACACCTAATTGATAATGCAATTAAATATACAGCTTTAGGGAAAGTCGAAATTCATTTAAGTAAAAATAAAACAGGTAATATTATGGTTGAAGTAATTGATTCTGGAATAGGAATCAGTGAAGAATTTCTTTCAAGAATATTCGAGCCATTCAGTCAAGAAGCGCAAGGTTATTCGAGAAATTTTGAGGGTAACGGACTTGGATTATCGCTTATTAAAAACTATTGTGATATTAACAATTTAAAAATTGAAGTCGAGAGCAAGAAAAATATTGGTTCGACTTTTAGAATTATTTTTAATAACATAACATCATAGGAGCAAAAATGAAAAAAATGCTGATTGTTGAGGATGATGATTTATCCTTAAGTGTAATGCAACGATTGTTCCGCGATAATTACGAAATATTTGTAGCTTCTTCTGCTGAAGAATTTTTTGAGAATTATAAGAGCAATTTTTTTGATATAATAATAATGGATATCTCATTAAAAGGAGGCAAGAGTGGATTAGACATAATAAAGGAAATCAAAGCCGATAAACTTTATTCGGGAACTCCAATTCTATGTTTAACCGCACACGCACATAAACAAATAAAACTAAATGCTATTGAAGCCGGCACAGATTATTTCCTAACAAAACCTGTATCAAACATGGTACTAATGGAAACAGTGGAATCGCTTATAAATACTGCCGTTAAAGAGATTTAAGAAATAATATTGTAAATCGTTTTGTAGTTGGTTACAAATTAATTTGTATAACCGATAACTTAAAATCTTCTACTTCACTTTCCGATTAAACACAAAACTCACCCAAAGGATGTAGCCCATTTATCATCCTTATGCTTTATTGTTTTGAGGTGTTACTGTTGGTATTATTTCTTTGAAATAATAAATATTAATGTCTTAAACTAAAATAAGGAATAGCCTCATGAGCAAAAGTCAGGACCCCAAGAAAGGTTCAAAAAAAGAACCTCAAAAAACTAAGCAGGAAAAAAAGAATGCTAAACGGGACAAAAAGAATGAAAAGAGAAATCCGACTATTTTAAATCAATAGTTAGCTTATAAGTGCTGTAAACCTTGAATCGATTATGAATGATTCATCTATGTGCCAACTATCTTTCTTTCGATTCAATCTTAAAAAGAAAATAAATATGAGTAATCGTTACGGAGTAAAAACATGCACAGAATGATTGGGAAATTCCCGACATACCAGATTATAATATTTTCAGCGACACTTCTTTTTTCCGGATGTGCTGTGATTGAAGGAATATTTAAAATTGGTTTTTGGACGGGCGTTATAATTGTTTTAATAATTCTCGGTTTCATCCTTTTAGGCGCTCGTTGGTTTAAGAAATAAAATCCGATTCATTTATGGTGGTTTACCGGGCTTTATAGGATATAAACCAGATAAGAACCAATAATACTTATTACTTAGTGTTTGTTCATCTTTTCAACTTGATATGGAATTTCCATTCATAAATATATTCACTATTGCCGGCAGGTAGTGCGTTGTAAAACTAATATGATGAAAGTGGTGCTAAATGAATTCAATAATAATTAAGGGGCAATGGAATAAAAGAGCAGGAAGAATACGGCATAAATTTCTACTGCTAACACAGAATGAGATTCTTTTTCAAAAAAATAAAACAAAAGAATTAATTGAAAGATTACAGCGTAAATTTAAGAAAGCTAAAGAAAGAATAATCAAAATTATAACTGACTTCTAAACCTGACACTTAACATTAATTGTGTAATAGATCGGGGAAGTTGGTTTTAATCATACATTAAATATAAAAGGAGACATGAATCATGGAAAAGAGATATAGCACAATATTATCAATGATGTTTATTGCGTTATTTTTATTAACCGGTTGCGCCGACAACCGTGATGATACTAAAGAGAGTGTAGAACAAGTCAACCAGAGTATTCTGGATGCACAAGCAGAGCAAGAAAAAGCATGGCAGGATTTCAAAATTGAAACTGAACTAAAAATTAATGCTAATCAAAAAATAATTGATGATTTCAAAATAGCGATGAAAACAACGAGTCAAAAATTCAAAGCTACTTATGCAAACCGGGTTCTAACTTTAGAGCAGCAAAATATCGAACTAAAAAAAAGAATGAATGAATATCAGTATGTAGGAAATGAAAATTGGGAGGAATTTAAGAGCGGTATTTCTGATGATATAGCCGTTGTTGAAAAAGAACTCAAAGAGATTTTTGAAAAGAACAACTGAACCATTTCGGGTTCATAATCGAATAGCTATACGAATATAGAAATTTAATTTCGAAGTAGTTTCATTTCAAAATTAAACTTCAAAACTCTGAGCATACTGTTATAAAACTAATAGATAGAGGAATTATGAATATCCAGATTAACACAGACAAAAATTTAACAAATAGTGAAGAGTTTAAATCCTGGTTAACCTCTTTAATCTCAGATGAACTTGTCAGGTATGGAGAGAATATAACAAGATTAGAAGTTCACCTTTCATCTGAAGATGGAGCAAAAAGCAGAGTACCTGAAATTAGAAGTATGATTGAAGCCCGTCTTGAAGGGCAACAACCGATTGCAGTTACTAATCATTCAGATACGAATGAACGATCAGTTACCGGTGCTATTGAAAAATTAAAATCTTTACTTGAAACTAAACAGGGTCGTTCAAAAAATTATTAAGTCATCATTTTTAATGGAGTCATTATGAAACATAATGTAAACAGTTTAGTCGGCTATACGATTAGTGCAACCGATGGAGAATTGGGGAGAGTTAACGAATTTTATTTCGATGACAAAACCTGGTCAATCCGCTATATGGTGGTAGATACCGGAGGCTGGCTCTCAGGAAGAAGAGTATTAATTCCACACTCGGCACTCGGATTAACTGATTGGGAAACAAAAACATTCAAAGTAAACCTTACAATGGAGCAAGTTCGAAACGCTCCTGATGTTGATACTCAAAAAACAGTTACACGGCAGCATGAAATAGACCTATTCAGCCATTATGGTTTACCGGTATATTGGGGAGATATCTTTATTGATGGAACAATCGGTATGGTTCCGCTTCCTGAGGTCGGAGAAATCAAAATTGACGATGGAGCACTTAAAGTGCCTGATAAACCGAAGGGGGATCAACACTTACGAAGTACTATGAGCGTCAAGGGTTATGATATAGCTGCTAACGATGGTGAAATAGGACATGTGGAAGATTATTTAGGGGATGATAATGATTGGAATATTTGTTTCTTAATTATAGATACAAACAACTGGCTCCCCGGTAGAAAAGTTCTTGTATCACCTCATTGGATAAATCGCATTGACTGGAGTGAACAAAAAGTTTTTGTAAATCTTTCTAAGGAATTGATAAAGAACAGCCCTGAGTTTGATCCTTCCAAACATACCGGAATTGATTATGAAAAAGATTTACTTAACTATTATGAGGAGGCTATCAAAATTCTTAAGAAAGAATCTGCTAAGTAATAAATATAACCCGGCTAAAAACCGGTGGATGAACAAATTATGAAAGGAATGAACTATGTCATTGATTGGATTATTAATCGTTCTGGTTGTTGTTGGAGTAATTCTTTGGTTGATCAACAATTACATCCCGATGCAGTCAACCATTAAAAAAATATTAAATGCAGTTGTCGTTATCGTTGTGATACTATGGATACTGAGTCTTTTCGGTATTATTGATAGTATCGATACAATCAGGATAGGAAGATAACTGACCATTTAAAGAATATAAACAGATGATAAAGTGAACAGCTCTATTTACAATTAATAGAAATAAAAACTTTGTACTTTATAAAAAAGGAGAATAAAATGGCTGAGATTAAAATAGAAAAGAAAACGTCAATTTGGACATGGATATTATTGGGAACAGTTATAATTGCTGCATTCATTTATTTTATGTCAAGCGATTATGGCACTAAAGAAACAGTAGAAATTCCAAAACCTGTCGATCTTATCGATGTAAATGAGAACAACGCCACAGTTAATGCATTTGTTGTTTTTATCGAATCAGATAGTAACAAAATGACCCTCGATCATAAATTTACAAATGAAGCTCTTATAAAATTGACTGATGCAACAAATGCTATGGCTACTGAAATTGGTTACGACATCAAAGCGGATATGGAGAAAGTCAAAGGTTATGCCGATTTTATTACAAGGGATATTTTAAATACCCTTCATGCAGACAGCATCAGAGAGTCTTTTGATATTTTAACTAATGTACTGCAAAACATTCAACAAGCTAAATATCCAGCGTTAAATAACGAAGTAATTGAATTAAGAGAAGCATCTGTTGCAATTAAACCTGATATACTTACGCTTGATCAAAAGGATGAAGTGAAGAACTTCTTTAAAAAAGCTTCAACTTTACTCAAAAAAATGAATTAATTAGAATAGGAATTGAATTATGAGCGATCACATTAAAAATTTGTTTTATCTGGAAGATTTACCCGACTACGAAGTAGCAGCCGATTATTGCGATGTAAGCGGTTGGGATGTAATTGATATTGATTACCGTTTAGTTGGGAAGGTGAGCCATCTATTGGTAAATAAAATAGCTGAACGTGTTGTATACCTTGATGTTGAGGTCGATAAAACCTTGATTGACGAAAGTTATGATACTTTTCAAGTTCCGGCTAGCGAAGGTATTCATGGATTTCTAAACAAAGAAGGAGATGACCATCTCATCATACCTATTGGGATGGTAATTTTAGATGAAGAGAAAAAACAAGTGTTAGTTACCCAAATCAATTATTCTACTTTTATGAAAGCAAGAAGATTTAATAGAATAGCATTCATTGATCCTGATTATGAATCTGTTTTGTACCGGCACTATATAGGAGATAACTCCACAGAAAAATTAGCATTAGATGAAAAGTTTTATAAGCGTAAAGAATTTGAAAATTCATTACATAGAAAAATAACTCAATAAACTTAGTTTTTTGTTTCTACTCACAAAGGAAGAAGCAAGCTTCTTCCTTTGTGTTTGCAGTTTCCAATTTGTTTGGAAAAATTAATCACTATAGTAAAGAGTTTCTAAATTGATAAGATAGTTGAGGCTAAAATGGACATATCTTTTTTTTAAAGGGGATCTTTATCGGCTTTGCCATGGCGGTACCTGTTGGACCCATCGGCATTATGTGTATTAGAAAAACACTTACCGAAGGAAGATTGCGCGGTTTAATAATTGGTTTTGGCGCTGCTACTGCAGACTTATTTTATGGCTGCGTAGCTGCATTTGGACTGACTGTAATCTCAGATACACTTAATAATCAGCAAATCTGGATACGGTTGTTCGGAGGAGCACTTCTATTATTTCTTGGTATTAAAACCTTTCTTGCTCAACCCTCAGCCCCAAAGCGTCTTACTGATAACAGTGGAATGCTGCGGTCTTATCTTACTACAGTTATACTTACTCTCACAAATCCTTTAACTATTTTTGCTTTTATTGCTGTATTTGCAGCACTCGGCTTAGGTAAAGGACTTGATTACTTTTCGGCATCGCTGCTGGTTACCGGAGTTTTTATCGGCTCAAGTTTATGGTTTCTGATACTTAGTTCAGGAGCCTTATTTTTCAGAGCGAAATTGGATTTGTTCGGACTTAAATGGGTTAATAGAATTGCAGGTGTATTAATCATTATTTCAGGAATCATTGCAATTTTAAGTCTGGTATAATTAAGTTTATAATCCCAATACTTAGTTTCGAATTGCATCAATAAAAAAAATTTCAAAATTCCGCCAAATACATCAGCTAAAAGATGTAGTTCCTTTTCCATCCCTTTGACCGATTGAATTTATCATCATTACTACTGATAATAGTATCGGAATAAAATAATCTCTTATTAATAAAGTGAAGAATATTTTATTAACATAACTATTGAGGATTGAAATGACGAACGAAGAAAAAGGCATGAGTAAAGGATTAATTGTAGGAGTTTTTGCAGGTGCTGCTGTTGGAGCAATCATAACACTTCTTTACGCTCCCAAATCAGGTAAGAAGTTACGCTTAGAAATAAAGACCAGAGCACAAGACCTAACTGAAGATGCCGAAAGCTATCTTCTAAATGCAAAAAGAAAAGCATTCCAATTATTTAATGATGTAAAAAAAAAGTCAGCGCTACTTGTTGCTGACAGTGAAGAATGTTTGGAAACCATTGTAGATGAATCCGAAAAAATTCTAAATGATGCAAAACAAATTGTTGAGAATTCAGTGAATCTCGGCAAGGCAAAGATTAAAAAAGAACGTGAACATTTCAAATCAGCTATTGATTCCGGTATTCAAGCTTATGAAGACTCAAAGAAAGCATGATGATGTAAAATGTTAATTGACATTTTAATAGTAGTTCTGATTATCTCTGTGATAACAATGGTCGTTTTTGTTTCTCTCTCTTTGCGTAAAATTTCGGATCAGGCAATTGCAATGCGAAAAGACATTCATCAACTTGTTGAGAATTCCTTACCTGTCTTGGCAAATTTAAAAGAGATTACAAAGCGTACCAATCACATCGTTACAGAGGTTGAAGTATATTGGAAGGAAATTGATCACTCGATTAAAACAGTGCGTCAACGAATTTCATTAATCACATCAGCAGAAAGTTATCGCTCTCTTGAGAACCCGGTCAACTTTGCAATTAAATTTGTCAGTGCAATTTTGCGGGGTACATCAGCGTTCTTAAATATCTACAAGCATAAATAATTCTTTCAATATAACCTTTTTTTAATAAGAAATAGAATTATGGGAAGTGATGTTGTTATTAAGGTGAAAATTGGATCGGGTGATTCTTCCAAAATTATGGCTGAGTCGGTCTTTAAAAATTTCTTTATAGAAGTTTATTCGATGACGGCTTTTACTCTACGGTTTTTTAAAGAAGTAATTAAACCCCCTTATGAAATCAATGAAATTGTAAAACAATCTTTTCTTATCGGCTATAAATCATTGCCGTTGATAGCAATTACCGGATTTATAATTGGCTTGGTACTCACAATACAATCAAGACCGACTCTCGCTAAGTTTGGTGCTGAATCCTGGCTGCCGGCAATGGTTGCAGTTTCTATTATAAGGGAGATTGGACCGGTTATTACTGCATTAATATTTGCAGGTAAAGTCGGTTCCGGAATCGGAGCGGAACTTGCATCAATGAATGTTACAGAACAAATAGATGCAATGCAGGTATCGGATACAAATCCCTTTAAATATCTTGTTGTTACAAGAATTCTATCCGCAACTTTAATGCTCCCCATCTTAACAATTTTTGCTGATGTAGTTGGTCTATTAGGTTCTTTTATGGGAGTTAATATCAAAGGTGATGTGAGTGCTTACTTCTATTTTTCACAGGTATTTCAAAGCCTCACATTTGAGGATCTTTTTCCTGCTATCTTTAAAACATTCTTCTTCGGATTCGCAATCGGACTAATCGGAAGTTATAAGGGTTACAATTCAAACAAAGGAACTGAAGGTGTCGGCAAAGCAGCCAACTCAGCCGTTGTATTTGGTTCTTTGATGGTTTTTATAATCGATATGATTGCAGTTCAAATTACTAGTTTATTACAGAAGTGAATTAATCATGAGTAATGAAACAGCATCTATAGAAATTGATAATAACCTAAACAATACCGTTGTTATTGAAATGCAGCACCTAAAAAAGATTTTTGGGAATAAAACTGTACTGCATGATATTAATCTGGTTATTAATAAAGGAGAGAATGTAGTAATTCTTGGTCAATCCGGTACCGGCAAATCAGTTCTTATTAAATGTATTGTTGGATTAATTCAAATTGATGAAGGTAAACTTATTATCTGGGGGAATGATATTTCAACATTAAAAAACAAAGAATTAATTCAGATACATAGAAAGATTGGTTTCCTTTTTCAAAGTGGTGCACTTTACGATTCAATGACTGTAAGAGAAAATCTTGAGTTCCCTCTAAAAAGACAGTTAAGAATGAAGAATCAAGAAGAGATGGACTTACTTGTTACAGAGGCATTACACAATGTTGGGCTCGATGAGGCTATTGATAAGACTCCTTCAGAACTTTCCGGCGGAATGCGTAAAAGATTGGGTTTAGCCAGGACGTTGATTGTAAAACCTGAAATAATGTTGTACGACGAACCCACAACCGGACTCGATCCGATAACATCAAAAGAAATCAGCAATCTCATAATGGATATACAAGATAAACACAACACTACATCCATTATAATAACTCACGATATTGAATGCGCCAGGCTTACAGCAAACAGAATAATAATAATCAAAGATGGTATTTGTGCAACAGAAGGCTCTTTCGCTGAACTTGAAAAATCAACCGATCCATGGATTAAATCGTTTTTTGAATAATAGGTAAGATAAGAATTGAGTGTTAAGAAAATGAAAAAAACCACAACAAATAAAATAAAATTGGGAATGTTTATTTCCCTCGGAATATTGCTACTTATTTTAGGTATTTACTTCATTGGTGAAAGACAACAATTATTTAGAAGCACTTTTCGATTGACCGGTTTATTCAGAGATATTGCGGGACTTCAAGTCGGTAATAATGTTCGGTTATCAGGCGTAAATATTGGAACTGTTGATAATATTGAAATAGTAAGCGATACTTCTGTTAATGTAGTCATAATTATTGATCACAAAGCTCGCAGATTTATTAAGAAAGATGCCATTGCAAGTATCGGTTCCGAAGGTCTTATGGGGAATAAAGTCGTTATTATTAATCCCGGGAAAGGTGGTCATAAAAGAATTCAGGATAACGATGTTATAGCTACAAGTCAACCGATTGATATAGATAGTATTTTGGCGGCTTTCAAAAAGACTATTGAGAACACTTCCGATATCACAAGCGATTTAGCAAGTATGAGTAAAAATATCTCATCCGGTAACGGGACTTTAGGCAGATTGATAATGGATAAAGCGTGGAGAGAAAATTTCGAAAATACTTTTATCAATCTAAAACATGGTTCAAATGAGTTCAGGGTTCTTATGGAGAAGGCGAACAATATTGATGATGTTTTACTTACTGTAAAGGAAACTATCAAAAACACTTCTGATATTACAACAGATCTTGCTAAGATTACCAGAAATTTAGAAGCGGGAAAAGGAACTTTCGGACGTCTTTTGATGGATTCAACAACGGCTGTGAATATTGACTCCACATTTATTTATTTAAAAGAAGGGACAAGCGAACTTAAAACACTTTTACAGAAAGCGAAAACAAGTTGGCTGCTCTGGGGATTTTAACAATCAACTTATCATGTTACGATTGTTCATTAAAGATTAACTCCAGACATAAATTATGGGGTTAACCAATTTAAGTTGTGCGAATGCCAACTTATTAATTAATATAAAAAGGAAATCAAATGAAAAAAGTAATTATTTCTATTCTAAGTCTATTATTCTTTCTGTCTATTGCGGCTTGCTCTAAAGATGCAAATCCACAGATCCGGGTAACAAACAAACTATCTGAAAACGTAAGTTTTGTAATTCAGGTTCCCGGTGAAACCGAGATACGGATTAATGATGTAACAGCAGGAACTACAACAGAATATCGTTCATCTTTAGCAGGCAATGTAACTGCTACCGCAATTATTCAGAATCAGTCGATATCATTTAACACTGTAATAAATAATAGCTACACAATTGTTTTAAGTGATACACAACCACTCTCGGTTATTATTGAGTAGCAAATGATATCTTATTTCATTCTCAAAATATTGAAGAACTATTCTTCTTATCAGTAATAAAGTGATCTGGATATTTTTATCTCAAATTAGAGATGTAGTTCCTTTTTCATCCTTTCGGTCTATTTATTACGAATCCCCTCTTTAATATGTTAGCAGAAGGTTAATGTCTTATTTGTTATCGTGTAATTAAGTAACGTATTATCAACTTGGAAGGAAAAGAAACTATGAAAACAAGGATTTTATTCGGTGCAATCGTTATGATGTTTGTTCTAACTCTACCTGCTCTTGCAGGTGGTAAAGGCGAACTTCAAAAATATTTTAGCGATACAGCAGCCAAAGTAAAAGCAACTGAAAATGCATCTGAAAAAAGAGACATTCTCAATCAATCATTTGACAAAGCGTTAATTGCCTTGGAGAAGGTGCAAAATTCCGGACTGATTTCGAAAGATGAAAATAATGGAATTGAACTTATTAAGGCTAATGTCCAGGAAAAACAAGATGAACTTTTAGGTGCCAATGGATTTGTGCGTGTACAGGATTCTCAACTTAATGACTTCTCTAATTTTGTTGTGCAAGATATTGAACAGGCATCAGTAACTATAAGTCTACTTGCATTAATCGTAATTGTAATTTTAGTTGTTTATTTATTGTAGAACTCTATAATTTTTCAGGTATTCAATTTATGCTAAGCCCACATAGCAAATCAGTCAGGAGCGCAAAAATCTTGAGGCTCTTCAAGATTTTTATTTGTGCAGCGCTCCTGATGTTTTTAAACTCTTGCAGTGCCGGCAATTTTCTTGAGCATAAATCTGATAGTTCCGACATCTCTCAACTTCCGATTAAATATTCAATTCTATTTATAATCCATGGCGATGGCAACTATTTATACCACGATACTAACGGCAAAAAGCACATCGCAGATATTGAGGTCCAAAAAAAGGCTGAATGGATTGCGAAACAAAACCCTCAAGCTGAAGTTTTCATTTTTCATCGAAAACCGAAAGAACATTTTTTATTCTTTCTTCCGAAGAAAGATGGAGAATTTTATTATTACCGAAATGGTCAACCAATTGAAAATAAACTTTATTGGAATAATCAAAAAAAATCAAATTATGAAACAGAAGCTGAATTTTATAAAAGATATAGCGTTACTAACCAAAACGATTTAACCAGAATCTTTTTATACTTTGGACACGAAATTCCTGAACATTCACTCCCCGGTTACGATGCCTCTTATCCGGAGAGGATTTTTACTATTAATACTCTTTCAACCGGATTGAATAAGTTCACTGACGACTCATCAAAATTCGATTTAATTATTCTCTCCACTTGTTACGGTGGAACGCCTTATACAATCGGTAAACTTTCTCCATTTACAAACTTTATTATAGCTTCACCCGAAAATCTGCATTTATCTTATTTTGATCTTGAACCTCTGAAGCATTTAGAACTTAACCTTTATAAAGACGATGTTAATTCTTTTGCAAAAATATTTGCTAAGAATGCATTTGAGCGATTATCAAAAGATGTTCATACTACGGTTAGCATTGCTGTGTATGATGTAAAACGAGTGGGTGAATACATAAACTCAGTTCAAAAATATTATGATACAGCTCTGACCGATATTGAGGAAGATTCATTTTCGATTTCAACAAAAAAAGAACGATGTGATTGTGCTGATATTTCAGAATATCGATTGCCAACCATCAATGAAGGAGTGGATATGTTTTACCGACCACCCCTCTTTGGACGATCAAATAATAAACAAACCCATTCCGGATGGGAATGCTATAGTCTAAATGAGAAATTGAATCAGTAATTTTTAATTGCCAGGTTACAGGAAGTCTAAGAATAAATGTAAAAAGTAAATCGAAAAGAAACTTCGATAAAATGTTTGTTTATTTTCGAGTATGAAACTTCGAGTTAAAAATTGTGTAAGGGTATTACTAAATAAACCTTATAAAACTGACTTTCGCTCTACTTTTAATTAGACTTTGATTATAAACTCTATTAATTTTTCCTTCGGGTTTATTAATTCTTGCACTGTTATTATTTATAAACGAAAGAGTTATGAAGAAGAAACCAATTCCTAAAAAATCTCCGATCAAAAAAAAGAGAACTCCGACTAAAGTCATTTCCACAAATAATTCATTTTATGTTGTTGGTATTGGCGCCTCTGCAGGAGGCTTAGATGCTCTTGAAAGATTCTTTAGAAATATACCTGAGCCATCGGGAATGGCGTTTATTGTAGTAACTCATTTAGATCCCGATCATGTGAGTATTATGCCGGAACTTCTACAAAAATCTACTACGTTGAAATTATATCAAGCTGAAGACGGAATGAAGGTGGAACCCAATCATATTTATGTTGCCCCCGCAAATAGAGATTTAGCAATACTTCACGGTGTTATCCAGTTGATAGAACCGCTTGAGGCGCATGGATTCAGGCTCCCAATTGATTTCTTCTTCAAATCACTTTCAGAAGATTTAGGTGAAAAGGCTATCTGTATAATACTTTCCGGAATGGCATCCGACGGAACCGCCGGTTTGAAAGCAGTTAAGAGTGAACTCGGAATGGTGATGGTTCAAGATCCAGCTTCGGCAAAATTTGACAGTATGCCAACAAGTGCAATTAAAACCGGATTAGCTGATTATATTCTTCCCCCTGAAAAAATGCCCGATCAGTTAATAAAGTATGCTAATCAAAAAGTTAAAGGAATTATTATTGATAAAGAGAATAGTGACGGAATAATTCCTGATTCATTTCAAAAAATATTTATTCTACTCAGAGCGCATAACGGTCACGATTTTTCTCTCTATAAACAAAATACGATTTACAGACGTATTGAAAGAAGAATGAATATTGCTCAATTGGATACTATTCCAAATTATATCCGGCTGCTTCAAGAAAATCCTGAAGAAATTGACAATTTGTTTAAAGAGCTTTTAATCGGAGTTACCAATTTTTTTAGAGATCCGGAATCTTTCGAGATATTGAAAAAGGAATTGTTGAAGTTAGTAAAAAGCAAACCCGACAACGGTCAAATAAGAATTTGGGTGCCCGGTTGTTATACTGGAGAAGAGGCGTATTCAATTGCAATTCTTTTACGCGAATGTATGACCGAAGTAAAAAAATATTTAACTGTGCAAATT
>Ga0351881_1018_pt1 | contig 58511 bp, 48 predicted proteins | sample BONcelFGM3001E15_FD_206769 | JGI IMG/M metagenome (GOLD analysis project Ga0351881, IMG submission 206769) | Enriched cells from coal bed in the Powder River Basin, Montana, United States - BONCAT cells FGM rep3 HSBNCT.FGM.300.1.E15 ...
TTCTTATCGTTCGACGAACTCTATGTGAATCTGGATTCCTCTTCCCTCTACCGAAGGGCTTTGGTTCTTACCGATTTCAAACTGATCCGGCCCTACGTCCGGATCAACCGCAACCCCGACGGCGCCTACAATTTCTCGGACCTGCTGGCGCAATTCGCCGCGGCGGACCAGGACACCTCCCCTTTCCGGTTTTCAGTTAACAACATCCGCATCGAAGGCGGCAGTCTGGACTTCTGGGACGGGCCGAAGCAAACGCCGCACGAAATAAGGGATCTGCTCGTGGCCCTTCCGTTCATCACGAACATCGACCATCTGACCGACCGGCATACGCAACCTGTGATTTCCGCAACCGTTAATGGGGATTCCTATGTGCTGCAAGGCAAGACCAAGCCTTTTCATGAATCCCTCGAAACCGATTTTGACATTGATATCAAAGACCTTGATATTCCTCATTATCTGCCTTATGTGCCCGTGGATCTGAATTTCAGGCTGCTTTCGGGTGCGGTCGATGCCAAATTGCAGCTTGCCTTCAGGCAATTCCGGGACAAGGAGCCGTCCCTGTCCGTCAGTGGAGATGTCCTTCTCAGGAAGTTCGCCGCGGACGACAAAGCGGGACGTCCCCTCGTCCGGATTCCTTCGCTCAGCATTGCGATCGACAACCTGGAGCCCTTGACGCCCCTCGTCCGTTTGCGGCAGGTGGTCCTGGCTTCGCCCGAAGTCCACATCCGACGCACAAAGGAGGGTGAAATCAACCTGTTGTCGCTGCTTCCGGCGAAAAAGCCGGAGCCGGCGAAAGCGCAGGCGAAGAGGGCGGGGAAGGAGAACCCGGCTTCGCCGCCTCTTCCGGTCGATGTCGGCGAGTTCCGCATCGATGCGGGGAAGGTCTCGTTCAGGGACGATCAGCCGCCGGAGCCGGTATCCCTTGCGTTCCATAACCTGAACCTGAAGGCGACCGGTGTTTCGACGAAGAAAGGCGCCGGGGGCCAGGTGGACCTTGCCGTGAACATCGGCGGGCGTGGACGCCTGGCCGCCGCGGGTCCGTTCACGGTCGATCCCCTGTCCGCCGAACTTGCCCTGAAGCTCGACGCCCTCGACATCCGCATGCTGCAGGGCTATTTTACGGACAAGGTGAAAATCAATGTCACGGGAGGGGCTGTGAACGCCGCGGGGACGGTCGATGTCAGGGATCTCGGTGAAAAAGGGCTGGCGGCGGCCTATAAAGGGAAATTGCTCATCGCCAATTTCAGGTCGGTTGACAAGGACAATTCGGCAGACTTCCTGAAATGGCGATCCCTGTTCTTCGACGATATTCGCGCGGGTAACGTCCCGCTTTCCGTGGATATCCGGCGTATCGCACTCGCGGATTTCTACACCGCCATCGTGATCCATGAGGACGGCGTCATGAACCTGCAGCGCATCCTGGGCCGGCCCGCCCTCCCGCAGGAAGAGGCCGCCGCTGAAGAAAAGGCGCCTGAACCGCGGAAAGAAGCGCCGGCGGCCGCAGCCGGGGACGCAGCCGGAAAGGAGCCGGCCGCTATGATCAGAATCGGCGCCGTGACGCTTCAGGGAGGCACGATCGACTTTCTGGACCGTCTCATCCAGCCGAACTTTTCGGCTCGTCTCTCCGAGATCGGGGGAAGGGTTTCAGGCCTCACGTCCATCGGGAAAAAGCCTGCCGATGTGGAACTCAGAGGGAAATACAACAACCACATGCCGGCTGAAATCACGGGCAACATCAATCCCTTGCGGGAAAAATTGTTTGTGGATCTCAAAGTCTCCTTCAAGGACATGGATCTGAGTTCCACAACCCCCTATGCCGGCAGATACATGGGCTACGCGATTCAGAAGGGAAAGCTCTCCTTCGACCTGCGCTATGTGATCGTCGAGGGCAAGTTGAATTCCGAAAACAAAATCTTCATCGATCAATTGACCCTCGGAGACAGGGTGGACAGTCCGAAGGCCACAACCCTTCCGGTGGGGCTTGCGATTTCATTGCTCAAGGACAGGCGGGGACAGATCAACCTGGATGTTCCCGTCACGGGCAGCCTGGACGATCCTCAGTTCAGCCTGGGCCGCCTGATTGTCCAGGTGATCGTCAACCTCATCACCCGGGCCGTGACGGCGCCTTTTGCGCTGATCGGAGGGCTTGCGGGCGGCGGCGAGGAACTGGGCTATCTGGAATTCGATTACGGCAGGGAAACGCTGTCCGATGCGAACATGAGTAAAATCGGGATGTTGGCAAAAGCTCTCTATGAACGTCCGGCGCTCAAGCTGGATATCGTGGGGCATTGCGATTTGGAACAGGACCGGGAGGGCCTGAAAAAGGTGCTCGTGGAACGGAAGGTCCGGGCCCGCAAATTCAACGAGATGATCAAGCAGAACCTTCCCGTGGCGTCGGTCGATGATGTGGTCGTCGAGCCCGGCGAGTATGAAAAATACCTGACCCAGGCCTACCGGGCCGAGCCGTTTCCGAAGCCGCGCACGGCCATTGGTCTGGTCAAAACGCTGCCGGTCGCCGAGATGGAAAAGCTCATGCTGACCCATGCCGTCGTCAGGGACGACGATCTGAGGCTGCTGGCCGCCCGGCGGGTCGCCGCCGTTCGCGATGCGTTTCTGAAGTCCGGCCAGGTCGAGTCCGAGAGAATCTTCACCGTCGAGCCGAAATCCCTGGCGCCGGAAAAGAAAGACAAGCTCCGGGACAGCCGTATCGAGTTCAAGCTGAAATAGAGGCAATGTTTTTCAACGGGGATTCAATCACGATACAGACGAAAGGAGCAGCACATAATGACAACAGGCCCTTCCTCCCTCAATCCAGGTCATGCCCGACATCGTTGGACATTTTTCCGGGCCGGCGGTTTTGATCAGGTCCGCCTGGCAAGCGGCGCCGATCTGATGGCGCTGGAGCAGCTCGACCAGAAGCTCTGGGTCGCCCTGAGCTGTCCCGTGAAGGGTATCGAGTTCGATTCCAAAACCCTTGAAATCATTGACACCGACGGCGACGGGCGCATCCGCGTGCCGGAGATCATCGCGGTGGTCAAGTGGGCGGCATCCCTGCTCAAGAATCCCGATGATCTGACCCGGGGCGCCTCTGCACTGCCGCTTGCCGCCATCAACGAACAAACCCCGGAGGGGAAACAACTGCTTGATTCTGCCAGGCATATTCTTAAAAATCGGGACCGGGCGGATGCAGCGGAAATCACGCTTGACGATGTCGCGGCGATGGCCGGGAGCATGGCTCAGACAAAATTTAACGGCGACGGCATCATTACCGTCGAGGCGGCCGATGACGCCGCCGTGAGCCGGACCATTCAGGAGATCATCGACTGCTAGGGGCCGGATTCGGACCGCAGCGGCAAGCCGGGAATTTCACAGGAGAAGGCCGACCGGTTTTTCGCAGATCTCCAGGCCTATTCCGATTGGCTTGAAGCGGCGGAGACCAAGGCCGCCGCGATTCTGCCGCTCGGCGAGGCCACGGCTGACGCTGCGGCCGCCTACCTGGCTGTCCGGGACAAGGTGAACGACTATTTCACGCGCTGCCGTCTGGCCGCTTTCGACCCCCGCGCCCTGGGCGCGCTGAATCGTCAGGAATCGGAGTATATCGCCATTGCGGAAAAGACCCTCTCCGCCTCCCTCGAAGAGACGTCGGGTTTTCCCATTGCACAGATCGGTTCCAGGAAAGCCCTGCCGCTGAAAGAGGGGATCAACCCGGCCTGGATTGCGCCCATGTCAGTGTTCGACGCGCGGGTCGTCCGGCCGCTATTGGGAGACAGGGAGGAGATGGTCGAGGACGAATGGGCGCGGATCAGCGCCGCATTCGCTCCCTATCTCGACTGGCAGTCGGCAAAGGCCGGCGGCGCCGTCGAGAAACTTGGACTGGACCGGGTCCGCGAGATTCTCAAAAGCGATCACCGGGTTGTCATTGCGGCGCTCATTGCCCAAGACCAAGCGCTGGCGCCGGAGTTCAACAATATCGACGCCGTTGACAAACTCATTCGCTGCCACCGTTATCTTTTCACGCTGCTGAATAACTTCGTTTCATTCGGCGATTTCTACACCCGCAGGAGCAAGGCGGTCTTTCAGGCCGGTACGCTCTACCTTGACGGCAGGAGCTTTGACCTGTGCGTGCGCGTGGGCGACATGGTCAAGCATGCCGCGCTGGCCACGTTAAGCCGTATTTATCTGGTTTATTGCGACTGCACCCGAAGAGGGGGAACTGAAACGATGTCGATCGTCGCCGCTGTAACAGGCGGAGATTCAGATTTTCTTATGGTCGGACGGAATGGCGTCTTTTACGATCGTCTTGGCGCTGACTGGGACGCGACGATCGTGCGGCTTGTGGAACACCCGATCAGCATCCGTCAGGCCTTCTGGAGCCCCTACAAGCGGATTGCCAAGATGATCGGCAATCAAATCACGAAGATGGCCGCTGCCCGCGACAAGGCGGCGACGGACAAGGCCTCTGCGGGGGTTGCCGGGGCCGGCCAGAAAGTGGATGCGGGCAAGGCGCCCGCACCGGCGGCGTTCGATGTGGGTAAATTCGCCGGTATTTTCGCCGCCATCGGCCTCGCGCTCGGCGCCATCGGCACGGCTATGGCCGCCGTATTCACGGGGGTCTTCAAGCTGGCCTGGTGGCAGATCCCTATCTTACTGGCTGGCCTGGTCCTGATCATTTCGGGACCTTCGATGATCCTGGCCTGGCTGAAACTGCGGCAGCGGAACCTGGCCCCCATTCTGGATGCCAACGGCTGGGCGGTCAATGCCCGGGTCCGCATCAACGTGGCCTTCGGCGCTTCCCTGACGAAGGTAGCCGCCCTGCCGGAAGGCGCCGTCCGCAAGCTCGAAGACCCCTTTGCCGATAAGAAAAGCCCCTGGCCGGGAGTGATTCTGCTGATCGCTGCGCTGATCGTCGTGCTCTACCTGCTCAACCGTCAGGGTCTCATCGGACAGTGGCTGTCGGCGATCTTCGGATAGAACGGGTCTGGATTTACGGGGGTTATTTCAGGGTGGCCAGCGTCGATGCGGCGAGCTTGGCCTGATGGCTGTCGGGAAATTCGTCCACAAGCTTTTCCAGCAGGATCCGGGCGCCGGTTTTATCGCCGATTTTCTGGAAGGACAGGCCCTGTTTCAGCAGCGCGTGGGGGATCATCTCGCCCTTGGGGTAATTTTTGATGACCTTGTCATACTCGATGATCGCCCTTTCGATGTTCCCTTCCATATAGTAGGATTCGCCGATCCAGAACTGGGCGCCGCTCGCCAGGGATACATCGGGGAACGCCTTTAAAAAAGCCTCGAATTTGCCTCGGGAGCGTTCGTATTCGCCGTCTTTGAAATCCTTGAAGGCATCGGTGTAGATTTCCTTGACGTCCGGTTTCCCCGTTTTTGCGGCATCGGGCGGAGCGGCGGGCGCGGTCTCTGCTTTCGGGGGCTTCGCTGACGATTTCAGGTCACCGGCGCCCGTGAGATTCTCGATGACCCGCATGCGCGCGGACAGGTCGTCCAGGGCGCTCTGCATCTCCAGGCGATCCATTTTGAGCCGCTCGGGATTGTTGAGTGCTTCCAGCTCGCCGCGTATTTTGCGGACCTGATCGGCGAGCGCCGTCATGTCGGCGCCGATATCGGCCTGGCGTTCGCGCAGCGACCGCAGACTCTCCCTGATCTCTTTCAGGGAGTCTGCCGGGATCGCATCGCCCGCCGCATCCGCCGGAAGGTCTTTTTCCCCGGTCTTCTTTTCCTGGTGGACCGGCGCCGTCTTGTCATCCCCGAGGGGGGCTGCATGCGGGATATCCCCGACGGTCTCCTGCGCATGCAGGGCCGGTACCAGACAGAAAACGATCAAGGGGATGAAAACAACCGAACGGAGTAATTTCTTCACTTCTTCCTCACAAAACTCTTTTGTGTGTTGCCCGCTGGGGATTCTTTCGTTAATTCAAACCTCCGTCCCGGTCTTTGCCTTGACGTTGGTGTCCATTTTTTGATCAGCCAAATCCCCTCCAATAATCGAAAATCCTCGTCAATATACTTTTGGTGGTTTAGACGTATTTTTTCAACTGAGAAAAGGATGCCTTAACCTGATGAAACAGATTGCAATTTTCTGTACAGTTTAGTTCTTGTCATCCCTAGCAGTTCTGCCGCTTTTGACTTGTTTCCGCCTGCCTCCTTGAGCGCTTCCAGTATCCTTGATTGTTCAAAGGCTTCATATTCTTTCAATACGGGTAGGGTCCGGCTGTCGTTTTCAAGGGCTTGAATATCTTCAATGGAAGAACTGATGACGGATTTGATATCTTCCTCACTGATGCAATTTTCATCAGATTTTGTTACCAGCCTTTCTAAAACATTTCTAAGTTCCCGTACATTACCAGGCCAATTATATTTTTTTAATTCATACAAAGCGTGAACCGAAAGATATTTATTTAAGCCATATCGATTGTTGATATTTCGAATAAAGCAATGACAAAGAGGTTCTATATCTGTCTGCCGTTCCCGGAGAGGTTTAATTTTGATTGGAACAACATTTAATCTGTAAAAGAGGTCTTCTCGAAAGGTCCCCTTTTTTACCATTGCCTGGAGATCCCTGTTTGTCGCTGCGATTATTCTCACATCAAGTTTCATCGTTTTGGTACATCCTACCCGAGTAATTTCGCCATTCTCGATCGTTCTAAGGATTTTCACCTGCATTGGATAGGGAATATCCCCCACTTCATCGAGGAAGAGGGTTCCCCCCTGGGCAACTTCAAAGAGCCCTATCTTCCCTCTCCGCAGAGAACCAGTAAAAGCGCCTCCCCTGTATCCAAAGAGCTCCGATTCGAGCAGATTATCTGGAATTGCGGGAATGCTGACCGGGATAAAAACATTTTTTCTGTTGCTGTTGTTGTGAATGGTCTTTGCGAGAATTTCCTTTCCGACACCGGATTCTCCGGTGATGAGTACTGTGAAATCGAGCGGAGCCACTCTCTTTACGACATCAAGCAGGGATTTCATCTCGCGGCTTTCGAAGATATAGTCCTCATCCACCAGGAGAAGCTTACGAAGGTGCTCCAGCTCCCGCAGATACATGTCGGATAAACGATGCTGCCTTTCAAATTCAACTCTCAGATTGCTTAAAACTGATAGGGGTGTTGCTGTGACGACCACGAATTTAACTTTACCGCCGCCGTCATGGATGATCCGGGAGCGTGAGAGAAGCTCCACGCCGGTCCCAGTTCGGACAATTGCTGCGATCTCTTTGCCTGTCTCGATTGTCTCATACACGATGCTTCGATCATATAACCCTTCCGCGATGAGCTCTTTCGTTTCTTTCCCAATACAATGTTCAGGAGTTGTACCTATCAACTTGCAAAAGGTCGGATTGGTCATGACTAATCTGGCATTACGGTCCAACACAATGACACCATCCGTAAGATTATCGAAGATGTCGTGGAGGTGATCAAGCGTGATTTCCGCCGGCCGGCCTTTGGTCATTTTTATCTCCTTTGCATCAAAATGTATCGTAGTGGGCATATAAATACAATACAAAATATTACATCGCCGATTTCAATATCATAAATAGCTAATTATAATAATCTGTTATTGCTATAAAAAGTCAGGCATAGTCATTGCAAAAAAAATAGCACACGAAAAGGAGGAAGAACATTTATGGCTCATATTTTTGAAGGAATCAGGGTCATCGATCTGACAAGCAATCTCGCCGGGCCTATAACAACGGCAATGTTGGCGGACTTTGGTGCGGAAGTGATCAAAGTGGAGAAGCCCGTATTCGGAGACGATTCCCGTGCCTGGCCGGTACAGATTGGTGGAGCAAGCAGTTTATTCGTCCATGCCAACCGTGGCAAGAAATCGATCGTGCTCGATTTCAAAAAAGAAGCCGATATAGACATTCTACGGAAGTTGATTGCAAAATCGGACGTCTTGATAGAGAGCTTCAGACCCGGGGTTATGAGCAAATTTAATTTAAGTTACGATGAAGTATGTAAATTGAATAAATCTATTATCATGTGTTCAATATCCGTTTGTGGTCAAACCGGTCCTTACAGGGACAGGCCGGGATATGATCTTATTGCCCAGGCCATGAGTGGCGTTATGGATATCACGGGGAACCCTGATGGTCCTCCGATGAGGTTAGGGCCGGCTGTTGCTGATAATACTACAGCTTATCATGCTTTTGGTGGCATTTCCGCAGCTTTGTATCACCGGATTCGTACCGGGGAGGGTCAGTTTATTGACCTTTCGCTTTTCGAATGTATGACGATGCAGATTGATTGCTTTGAATTAGCTTCGGCTGGTAAGGTTGTAACGAGGAATGGCAATCACAGTAACATGCTAACACCTTACGGAGTCTTTGGCAAAAAAACAGGGGGTATGATGATAGGGGCGTTGAATCCCAAATTGTGGAGAATCTTGACTTCCTTGATGGGCAGACCGGAATTTGAAAATGATCCAAAATATGTCACGGTTGCGAAACGTTTAGAGAACCAAAGGGAACTGATCCCTATCATTGATGAGTGGGTGGACACATTTGGTGACCTTAATAAATTGGAAGAACTGCTCATGAAAAACAATATTCCCTGTGCAAGGGTCAGGACAGTTAACGAGGTCGTCGATGATCCTCATCTGAATGAACGAGAGACGTTGGTGGAAGTCGATGTGCCTTTCTCGAAAATCATGCCGAAAATCAAGGTAAGAGGAGTGGCAATAAAATTCTCCAAAACACCCGGCAAACCTGGGAGGCCGCCTGCCCTCGGTCAACACCAGGAAGAGGTTTTGAAGCTGATATCCGAGTAAAAAATGCTTGTGATTAATTTATAATGGGGGAATTGTAATGCTGGAAATTAAAGATTCAGTGGCCGTGATTACAGGCGGTGGTTCAGGTCTGGGTTTGGAAGTTGCCCAATACTGGGTCCGCTACGGAGGAAAAGTCGTTTTGGCCGATGTTGCTCCCAAAGCTCTGGAACAAGCGGAAATAAAAATCAATGCACCCAAGGGAGACGTCATTTCAGTAATTTGCGATGTGACTCAGGAAGCGGACTGTTCGAAGCTTGCCGATACAGCAATAGAAAGATTCGGCAAAATTAATCTCGTAGCGCCCTTTGCCGGTATTATCAAGGATAGTCTCATGGTCTCCCCTGACCGGGAGACAGGTAAAGTCACCAGGAAAATGCCTCTTGAGGATTTTAAAAAAGTAATCGATCTCAATTTGACCGGTGTTTTTCTAACAGTACGCGAGTGTGCCGAGCGCATGATTAACAATGACTGCAAGGGGCTCATCTGTCTGGTTTCTTCAACGGGATCTCTTGGAACGGCTGGTCAGGTTAATTATTCATCCACAAAGGCGGCCATGTCTGTTCTTCCAAAGGTCATTACGGCAGAATTTTTCCGGCGTGGTATTTCAAACCGGATCCGCTGTGTGGCTGTTGCCCCGGGCTATTGCGATACAGCCATGGCAAGAGGCATGAATCAGAAAGCTCTGGAAAAGATTTTATTGGATGTCCCCATCGGGCGGTTGATTGACCCTTTGGAGTTCGCCTCCCTGGTCGGAGAACTTTACCGGAACGAAGCGCTGGCCGGAGAAGTCTATTTTATTCATGGCGGTTTAAGGATCGGCTCGAGGGGATGACGGTTTAACCGCAGATAATCCAGGCGGGGTTTATATATCTGGTTCTGTATTTTATAGCTGATCTCCGACAGAATAAACGGTCGTTGGTTGATCGATGGGGGGGGGTGATAAGATCTGTCATTTAGATTAGATCTGATTTTTCGGTTCTGTTAACCCAGAGTGTATTCAAACAAAATTAATTGAATACTCTTTTGCAAGGAAAGGGGATGCGAGACATGAAGAAGATCATACGTTTGGGAATGTTAATCATGGTTTTGGCCGGTTCTCTCATTTTTTTACAGGTCGCTCAGGTCAGCGCGGCCGAGAAATTCACATTGAAGATGAGTTCTGTCTGGTCGTCGGGGATTCAATTGATTGAAGTGGACCGGCATTTTGTAAAGCTCGTCAACAGTATGGGCGGCCCCGATTTCCAGATCAAGTTTTTCGACGGTGGAACGATGGTCCCGGCATTTGAGCTTTTTGATGCCGTGGCCAGAGGCACACTCGATATGGGAGGTGACTGGGGCGGATACTGGCCGGGCAAGGATGAGGCTTTCAATATCATCGGCACGCAGCCTCTGGGGTTGACCATCAATGATTATATGCTCTGGATCTATCAGGGAGGAGGATTTGATCTGATCCAGGAGGCGTACGCCAAATACGGCCTTGTCGCTTTGCCTTTCGGCGGTCACGGATCCGAATCGGGGATTCGAGGGAACAAGCCGATTAATTCCATTAAAGACATCAAGGGCATGAAAATTAGAATAGGCGGAAAATTACAGGGAAAAATTTTAAAGGATTTGGGCGGCGTGCAGGTCAATCTGGCCGGATCTGAAGTCTACCAGGCCCTGGAAAAGGGCGTCATCGATGCGTGCGAATACAATATCCCGACGGTTGATTACAACATGGGTCTCCATGAGATCACCAAATACTGGGCTTCCCCTGCCTGGCATGCACCCAGCGCTATTTTCAGCGTTCTCATCAACAAGAAAGTGTGGGATAAATTCACGCCCCAACAGAAAGAAATGCTGAAAACTGCGGCTATGGCTAATTTTCTCTGGTCCTATACCTTCTTTGAATATAACAACATCGCTGCCACGAAAAAGTTTTTGGACAAAGGCATCAAGATCACCAAGCTGAGCAAGGCAGACATGGACACGATTCAAAAATCGGTCAACAAACACACGTTGGATTCATGTAAAACAAATCCGCTGTTCGCCAAGATTGCCTATTCCCAATATAAATTTCTCCAGGATTTTGCGCAGTGGCGTTCGATTGCAGAACCTTTCTCCCATGGCCGAAATCTAACGCCTCCCGACATGAAGGCGATGAAAGAGGCCATAAAGTAATCAACGGCATCCTGCGAAAAAATGAAATCTCCCGGGAAGGACGTGGAATGCACCCTTCCCGGGAAGGCAAATGTCGGGATTTTGAAAATAGGGATATTTCGCCTGAGGAGTGTGTAGATTGAATATTATCAAATATATTGATGTTTTTAACGAGTGGGTGGGAAAAATCTTCAGCTGGGCCATCATCGCTCTGACTCTGCTTGCGGTTATAGAGGTCATCGAAAGAGTCGTTTTCAATAGCCCCAGCGTCTGGGGCTTTGAGGTCACGACTCAAATATTCGGGTTCTATTTCATGGTCATTGCCGGCTATGGATTGCTTTATGGTTCACATGTGTCCATTGACGTCGCTACCCATTATCTTTCACCCAGAAAAAGGGCGATCGTGGACATCGTCGCCTATCTCATTTTCTTCTTTCCTTTTACGCTGGTGTGTATCTGGAATGGATATTTTTTCGCCGCCAAATCCTGGGCCATAAAAGAGACCAGCATGAGCGTTTGGGGAGGTCCTGTTTACCCGATCAGAACGGTTATCTTCGTCGCCTTTATCCTCCTGTTTCTGCAGGGGGTCTCAGAAGTCGCCAAAAAGATAATCTTTCTCAAGGGAGGTAAAGCATCATGCTAGGATTATCACCCGAATGGCTGGTTATCTTGATGTTTGTCGGTCTTTTTATCGGTCTTTTTTCGGGACACCCCCTGGCCTTTGTTCTGGGTGGCCTGGCCGTCATATTTGGATTGATCGGAAGCTGGGGGCCGAACATCTTTTCACTCTTCCCCAATAGAATTTACGGCACAATGGACAATTATGTCCTACTGGCCATCCCTTTGTTTATCTTTATGGCGCAGTTCCTCGATCAATCAGGGGTTACGGAAGCGCTCTTTGATGCCCTGCGCTACCTGCTGGGACCCATGCGAGGCGGCATCGGGATCGCGGTGATTCTTGTATGCACCGTTTTTGCAGCTTGCACAGGGGTTATCGGAGCCTCCGTCGTCGCAATGGGACTCCTGGCCCTTCCGATGATGCTTCGATATGGATACGATAAACAGCTGACGTGCGGCGCCATTTGCGCCGGCGGAACCCTCGGCATCCTGATCCCTCCGAGCATTATGCTCGTGGTTATGGGCAGCGAGGCATCCCTGTCCGTGGGAAAACTGTTTGCCGGTGCTATTGTTCCAGGTCTCATCCTGGCTGCTTTATATACGGGCTATATCGCCATCCGATGCTACAAAAATCCCGAGATGGGGCCTCCCATCAGTCCGGAGGAGCTTGCCCAGGTTACGAAAAGGCAAATCGCCTTGAAGGTTCTGAAGTCACTGCTTCCTCCCGTGATCCTGATCCTGGGGGTTTTAGGCAGTTTATTTGCAGGGATTGCCACGCCCACCGAAGCTTCAGGTGGAGGCGCATTCCTCGCTTTCCTGCTGGTGCTTGCCTACGGGAAGTTCTCCTGGCGCGACCTGCAGCAGGCGGTCGTTAAAACAGCCAGAACATCAACCATGGTGCTCATTGTATTGGTGGGAGCCACCTGTTTCACGGGGGTGTTCCTCGGCAACGGCGGGGGTGATGTCGTCACAGAGTTTGTCCTGGGGCTGGGATTCGGCAAATGGGGCACTTTCTTGGTTATGCAAATCATTGTTTTCGCGCTGGGGATGTTTATCGATTGGATCGGCATTGTCCTCATTTGCTTCCCCATGTTTCTGCCGATCGCCGAACAACTCGGTTTCGACAAACTCTGGTTTGTCGTCATCATGGCAGTCAATCTCCAGGCCTCTTTTCTGACGCCTCCTTTCGGGTATGCCTTATTCTATTTAAGGGGGATTGCGGTAGAAGGGGTTGAAACGGTGGATATTTATAAGGGAATCGTCCCTTTCGTCGTTCTGATGCTCGTCGGCTTGATCATTTGCACCATATTTCCCCAAACGGTCACGTGGCTTCCGACCCTGGTTGTCAAATAAATTCAGCGCCGATTTCGGTGGTTTCGGTGTCTGCTCATTTTGCTAGGGGCGTTGCCATCGCCTCTACCTCAGTTGAAGATACATCATAATGGAGATCTAACGAGGGGATAACTGCATTTTCGGTGAGTATTACGTTGACGATCACAAAGACATAGCAGCGTGGAAAGGTGTGGAAAGACTCGATGAAAAAAGGGGTTAGGTGAAAGGACCTAACCCCTTGAATTTATTTGGCTGGGGGAAGAGGGCTCGAACCTCTATTCACGGAGTCAGAGTCCGTTGTCCTACCATTGAACGATCCCCCAGTGGTAAGATGCCTGCACGATCCATCGTGTGCAGGGCGCTTCTACCATCAATGGAAGTCATTATCAATAAAAAAATGCAGCTTGCCGACGGCTCATTTTGTCCGGCCGGGACCGTCCAGGGCGAATTGCCTGATAAAATCCATAAATAACCGATGATGGCGCAGGATATTGAAGGGCCGGCGCAGGATCAGGTAGAAGGATCTTTCAATGCGCCAGTCTTCCAGGGGAACTTCGCGCAGGAGCCGCAGCTTCAATTCCCTTGTCACGGCCCGGAAGGAGAGGACCGAGACGCCAAGGCCCGCCAGGATGGCTTCCTTCACGGCTTCCGAACTTCCAAACTCGGCTGAAATCCTGAATTTTGAGAGGTCGGCGCCCGCCTTTTCCTTCAGGCAGCGTTCGAAAATCTCCCGCGTGGCGGAGCCCTTTTCACGAATGATAAAGGGCTCTTCCATGACTTCCTGCAGCGAGACGGAGGGCTTGCCGGCCCAGCGGTGACCCGCGGGGACGGTCAGCACCAGCCGGTCCCGCCAGAGCGATACCGCCTCCAGCTTTCCGCGCGACGGCTTCTTCCCGATGATGCCCAGTTCCTTCTCCCCGCCGAGAATCAGGTTGAGGACCTCCTCGCTGTCGGCGCTTTGAATGGTGATGCGAATCCCCGGGTGCGTCTTTCGAAACAGGCCGAGGACATGCGGCAGGATATAGGTTGCCGGGATCGTGCTGGCGGCGACGGCGATCTCGCCGGCCTCGTTCTGCTGCATCCCGGCTATCTTTTCTCCGGCCTCGTCCCGCAGTTTGAGCATTTTCCGGGCAAGGTCGAAGATGATTTTCCCCTCCGGCGTCAGGACGACCCCGGTCTTTTCGCGCCGCACGACCGTCATTCCGAGAATCGCCTCCAGATTGGCGATGTGTTTGGTCAGGGAAGGCTGGGAAAGGTGCATTTTTTTCGCCGCGCGGCTGAACGTTCCCTCCGCCACCAGGAAGAAGAGCGTTTCGAGTTGCTGCAGCGAGATATTCCTGAAATCCTCCTGCCTGACCATCCTGTTCCTCCATCAACGGGTGGATCCATGAGTTCTTTTTCAGCGGACCATCCTGGTCAGGATTCCGCCCACTGCCGTTGGGCGGTGAAGGTAATTTCTCCGCACGCCGCCCGCATCAGCGTTCCCAGCGTCCCGACCATAGGCAACTCCGTGAAAAGCCCCGACGCCAAAGCCATGCGGTAAACGGCGTAAGGCGCCTGGCCGCCGTCCGCAGGGTCCGGGAAAATATCATGAATCACAAGGAATCCGCCGGGCATGATGCGGGAAACCCAGCCGCTGTAATCCGAGAAAGCCGCCTCGAAGGTATGGCCGCCGTCGATGAAAACCAGGCTCAGCGGCGTGGACCAGTTCCGGGCGACCACGGACGATTTCGCGACGATGGGGATCACCGTATCTTCCAGGCCCAGATCGGCGATCGTCTTCCGGAAAAAAGGGAAGGTGTCGATGAGGCCCGTTTGAGAATCCAGCAGGTCCGGATCGAAATATTCCTCGCCGGGCTGCTGCTCTTCCGAACCCCGGTGATGGTCGATGGAATAGAGGACGCCGCCGCTTTCCCGGCAGCCCATGCCCAGATAGGCCGCCGAGAGCCCGCAGTAGCCGCCGATCTCCAGGCAGGGGCCGAGCCGCGCCGCCTCCCGCGCCAGCTCATAGAGGCGCAGCGCCTCGTTTTCATCCATGAACCCCTTGAAAGGGTATGTTTTTAGGTTCATCCGGTTCATGCGTACTTCCCTTTCTTCGCTATGGACGGCTCTCGTTTCTCACACCTCCGTCTCGGTATCTGACCTGAACTTTGGTGTCCATTATTTTCAACCTGTCACATTCTGTCATCCATCCTGATTTCCAGTCCCGGTATGTCGCGGAAATGTTCGTCCACCGTCATCACGGCAAGATTATTATCCATGGCCAGGACGGCAATAATGATATCGGAAAAGGGGATCGTTATTACTTCTTTGCGCAGATTGGCAGAGAGGCGGCCGGCTTTGATCCAGAGCGCTTCGTTCATTTCGAGGAAGGGAAGGGCGTTCAGCACACTTTTCAGCAGGGCCTGCTCCTTTTCCGATCGGACGCCCTGGACAAGTTCATAAATGACGGGTCCGCAGACAAAAACAGCTTCTGCCGTGAGGGCTTTTGCGAGAGCCTGGCCGAGGGGGGTCGTTCCGGGCCGAAAATAATCGATCCAGGCGCAGGTATCGGGAAGGACACCTTTACTTTTCATTGTATCTGTCCCTTTCTTCCCGGGCCTGCAATTCTATTTTTTCCTCTGTTCTCCAGTCATAGTTTATCGTCATTTTCCCTCGCAACGCCAGGAGTTCGGTCATTTTCCCGTCTCTGACATAGGACTCCATCGCCGTGACAATGGCCTTGGTCTTCGACTTCTCCTTCGAGATTTTCTGGACCTCGGAGAGGAGATCGTCGGGGATGTTCAATGTTGCACGCATATCAATCACCTCCAGGATATGCTTTCGTGATATGCTTTTCCCCGGGGAAGTCAAGGAATATGTTGCAGATCTCGATGCGTATCTCCCAATTCATAATGCAGAAAGCCTGCGGTTCAGATGTTTCGACAGCCGCTTGCCGAGGGCCGCGAGCGTCCACATCAGGGGCGCTCCGAGCGATGAAGGGAGGACGCTGGCGTCACAGCAATGCAGATTCCTGATCCGGGTTTCGAGGTTTGCGTCAACGACCTCGCCGATGCGGCAGGTCGCGGACGGATGGGCGCCCGAAGGCTTCAGGGCCAGAATGCGGTCCTCGCCAGCCCCCGCTTCGCGCAGGATATGGCGGATGATGCCGACCCCCTTATCGAGTTTCTTTCGGTCAGTGGCCGTAATCGGTTTTGTGAAGGACAGCCCCGCATGAATTTCGCCTGCCGTTTCATCCCTGATCTTGACCATGATGCCTGTGTATTTCCAGAAATCCGCAAACTTCAGCAGGTACGATGGCCCCATCATGCCGAGCATGACCAGAAACTGCGCCCAGTTCGGAAAGACGGGAACAATGACCATGCCGTCGGATTCATAGTGTTCGAGGGTTCCCACCGTCATCGGGTTGCTCCCGATGCCCGTGATCCCCGGAATCATGCCGCCCACGAACTGCAGCCAGTCGCAGCAGAACCCCATGCCGGCCTCGCGGATTCCGGCCCTGCGCAGGATATGGGTGTTGTCCATCCCGGCCGAAAGGACGACCAGCTTCCCGAAATACTCGAATGATCGGCCCAGGCGCTTTCCCCTGACCCCGACCGCCCGGCCGTTTTCCACGATCACCTCGGTGACCCCGGCATGCAGTAGCAGATCGGCGCCGAGGCGGACGGCTTCATCCCCGTAAACACGCGCAGTCCATTTTGCACCGGTTTTGCACCCCAGCATGCAATCGCCGCAGCCCTTCACGCATGCGCCGGGATCAATGAAATTGTCGAGTTTTTCCCAGTGATAGCCCGCAGCGTTCGCCGCGTCCAGCAGTCGCAGGTTTGCAGCGCCGACCAGTTCGTCCGGGAGTTTTCCGACCCTCATGTCCTTCCTCGCCTCCTCGGCTTCCTCGCGTAACTCGATGCCGAAAGGGGCAAAGACGGACGCGGGCGGAGGAAAGGCGCAACCGGCAGCCAGATTCGATGCGCCGCCGTAGTTGTCTGCAAAGGTCACGTGGTTTCCTTCCCTGCTCAGGGTCATGCCGAAGCGCCGAAGCATGATGCCCATTGTCAAGCTGACGCCCATCATGTTGATGCGGCCGCCTCTTTCGAGTAACAGCACTTTGCGTCCCGCCCGGACTAGCTCGCGGGCCACCGTTGCCCCCCCAACCCCGGAGCCGACGACAATGACATCGTATTCTTCAATCATTACAGACATCCTTTTGTGAACAGATCCGCTCCCGGACAAGATCCATGTCCAGTGGAAGCGACTTTTCCCGATCCTGATAGAGGGAAAGGACGCCCTCCGGGCAGTGTTCTACGCAAAGTTCGCATCCCATGCACAGCTTCCGGTCATAGGTCCGCAAACCGTTGTGGAATCGGATGGCGCCGAAATGGCAGACGGCGGCGCAGGCCCCGCATTGTTTGCATGTGTCGGCGTTGTGGATGACCGAATAACCGGATTCGGCGTTCATGGACAGATTGTCGTTCCAGAGTCGGGCGAGCCTTGTCGATTCCAGGCTCACACAGCACTTCGGACAGCAGTTGCAGATGACGCCGGTCTGGCCTCCGGTGGCGACCTTGAAGAAAGCCTGGGTGACGTGCCCGCTTTTCCTCAATGACCGGACAAGCTCCAGGGCTTCCTGTTGCGTGATTCTGCGGGCATGGTACTTTTCGCAGTGTTCAATCCAGAATGTAGCCAACGTCTCGCCGACGGCGAGGCACGAGTTGAGCTCTCCGCAGGAATGCTCCAAGGCCCTTGCCTGCTTGCAGGGGCAGTCCATGACAGCGATATATTCGGGGTTGCGCAAAATGATATCCGTGGCGTGCCGGTACGGGATGATCTGGCGGTTGCTTTCCGAAACGAGGTGGATGTCTTCCTCAAGCGTCAGGATTTTCCGGACATTTCCGGCGGACAGGATCTTCGAATGATAGCGGTTAAAAGCCGTCCGCAGTGCCGGCGCCATAATCCGGAAGCTCGACAGGTATCGGGCCGCGACCACGAACGGCAGATAGACAAGCCGGACATAGGGATGGTAGTAAACGAAGTAGAGATAGTTATGGATAAATCTGTCTATCCGCCATCCATGCTTCAGGAACATCGCTTTTGTCGATTTTTTCATGTCTGGTTTTCACGGGACGGCGTTGTGGCGGGAGATGGCCTCGCCGGTGCGTATCCGATGATGATGCCTGAATCGTTCGGGGTTTCGATGGGAATTCGCCGGATATCCTTGATCCGGGCGTCCGCCAGCATCTCCATGATCTGTGCTTCGGAATAGGACCGGCCGCCTACCGTGCCCAGCAGCATGTTAAGGGCGAACAGAGCCGGATGCAGGGGGCCGTCCATGGTGTTGTTGAGGATAAATTCGTGAACGATGACCAGGCCGTCCGGCCGCGACACCGAGACGGCTTTTTTTATCAGTTTGCGGCAATCCTCCGGTCCTTCCGCATGCAGAATGTGCGAAAGCAGGACAACGTCATAGTTCCCCGGGATCTGGTCCCTCAGATAATTTCCTTCCGTAAAGTTAATGCGGTCGGCGAGGCCGAACTGCGCGATGGTTTTTTCAGCGAAGGGACGGGTCTCCGGGAGGTCGTAAACGGTCGCCCGAAGTTGCGGATTGGCTCTGCAGAAATGGACGGCGTAGGTCCCCGGCCCGCCGCCCAGGTCGAGAAGATGGCGCCGCTGCGAGAGGTCTATGGCGTCGGCGACGCGGGGCGCAACCTTCATGGCGATGTTGAACATGCCCATCAGGAAGCTTTCACGGCGCGCCGCGTCGCCTTGCGAGGACCTTGCCCGCAGAGGTTTTCCGGTCCTGACGGCGGTATCCAGCTGCGACCAGGACGCCATGAGATAATGGTGGTGCATAATCATGTAGCCCAGGTTCTGATCGGAATCCTTCACGAGGAAAGATTTGCCGGCAGGGGTGTTGGCATAACCCCTTGCGGTGTGAGTCAGGAGGTTCATGGCGGTCAGGGCGTTGAGCAGCATCGTCACGCCGCGCAAATCACCCTCGATGCTTTCGGTGATTTGGGCTGCCGAAAGGCGGTCGTTTCCAATGTGCGTGAAGATGTCCAGCTTCACACCTGCATGCAGGGCGCAGGTTTTCCAGTAGTCGCCGGACAGGCGGAGTATCGTCTCCGGCGTCCATGCCTGCATGGACAGGGGTTTTTTCTTCTCATTTTTCAATCAGCGCGCCTCCCCGCAAAAATATGGCTGCCACCATACACCATAGGAAGGCTCAATGAAATCTGAAAATGCGATGGCGAAGGGCCTGAACCTAAATGTTACCCTGGGAGCGATTAAAAAGGCATCGTGGTCTCATCATTCGATGTCATTTCATATCGACACTCCCGGTCAAACAGAAGGGAAAGCGCGCCCCCGATTACCCGATTCATGCCAAAGGTTTCTATCTTATTGAATTTCAAATAATTACAAGAGGATCACGCCCCGGCTAAAAAAAATTGGTGAAAATGTAAATATTCAATGTTTTTTTGCTTGACAAACGCGAAGGATCCGTGTATCCGCTATATGACCGTCGGTCAGTCTTTGACTTCAATTCATACTCTGAACAATGGTCACAAACCCAACAAACCTTTCCATCGAAAAAGAAGAAATGCGGTCATGGGGCTAGCGGAGAGAAGGATAAGGGAAAAGGAACAACGACGAAGCGCGATCCTCAACGCCGCCAGGAAGCTGTTTTTCGAAAAAGGCTTCAAATATGTCACCGTCGACAACATCGCGAAAAGATCCGAACTCAGCAAGGGCTCCATCTACCTTTATTTCAACAGCAAGGAAGAAATCTACACGCATATTCTTTTCCGCGATATCGAGAAGTTCAATAAAAAATCCGCTCATCTCTTCCAGGACAACAGATCCGCAGCCGAACTGCTCATCGAATTCGCCTGCATCTATATAGAATTTTTTCTGAATGACCGGGAGTTGTTCAGGATCATGATGACCTTCATGCTCCACACGGAAGACATGCGTCTGGCGGAATCGGTCAACGAGCACATCATCGAAGTCACAAACAGCACCATTCAAAAGATCGAGACCATCCTGCAGCGAGGCATCGAGCAGGGTGAATTTCCGGCCGCGATCAATGTTCGGCAATGCCGGAACGGCGTCTGGGGGTTTCTCAACGGGATCATTTCGCTGCATCTGTTCATGGGCAAGGAGGCGAAGCGCGAGGAGAGGATCCGTGCAACCATCAAGGGAAGTCTGAGCATCTTTATCAAGGGTCTGAGAAGCTACAGCATCAAGGATGAGATGAACAGCCAGAATAATAATTTTCAGACAATCTAACAGAGTTTCGGAAGGAGGTTTATGATGAGCAATTTACTGGTGAACATGAGGGATCAGCAGTTCGTTCTCTTTGAGCAGTTGGAGATCGAAAAGCTGTTCACGACGGAGAAGTTCAAGGATTTTTCCAAGGACGACGTTGTGATGATGATGAACGAAGCGGAAAAGATGGCCCTGAATGTCATCCTGCCGACCTATGAGCTGGGCGACAAGCAGGGGTGCTCTTTCAAGGATGGAAAAGTGACGGTGCCGGAATGTTTCCGCGATGTTTACAAGAAGTATTGTGAAGCCGGGTGGCTGGCCCAGACGCAGCCCGTGGACGTCGGCGGCCAGGGATTGCCCTTTATCATGGCGACGGCAAATATGGAGCCCTGCTACGCCGCCAATTTTGCCTTTCTGATGTATCCCGGCCTGACGCACGGCGCCGCCGCGCTGATTCTGCACCATGGGACGGAAGAGTTGCAGAAGAAGTACATGTACAAGATGTTCACCGGGGAATGGGGCGGCACGATGTGCCTGACCGAGCCCGGCGCGGGCAGCGACGTGGGCGCCCTGAGGGCCTCGGCCAAGAGGCTTCCGGACGGGAAGTTCCTGATCTCCGGAACCAAGTGCTTCATCTCCTGCGGGGACCACGACCTGACCGAGAACATCGTCCATCCCGTTCTGGCGAGAATTGAAGGCGATCCTCCGGGCACGCCCGGCATCTCCATCTTTATCGTTCCCAAGTATCGCGTCAAGGACGACGGCTCCCTGGGCGAATTCAACGACGTGAAAACCGGAAACATCGAACACAAAATGGGCATCAAAGGGTCCGCGACCTGCACGCTGAACTTCGGCGAGGACGGCGCCTGCATCGGCGAACTGCTGGGCAAGGAACGTGAGGGATTGAGGATCATGTTCCAGATGATGAACGAAGCCCGCATGGAGGTCGGCATGCAGGCCCTGGGACATTCCACGGCGGCTCTCGAACATGCCGTGGCCTATGCAAAGGAAAGAATTCAGAGCACGCCCGTGTGGGAAATGAAGAATCCCGACGCCAAGGCCGTTGCCATTATTCAGCATCCCGACGTCCGCCGGGATTTGCTCTGGATGAAAGCCTATGTGGAAGGCCTGCGCGCCCTGAATTACTTTACGGCCTATGCCCTGGATATGTCGCTTGCATTTCCCGAGCAGAAGGCGAAATGGCATGGTCTCGTGGAGCTCATGACCCCCGTCTGCAAGGCCTATACCTCCGACATGGGCATGCTGATCACGTCGAAGGCGATCGATATCTACGGCGGATACGGATTCTGCCAGGAATATCCCGTGGAGCAGTACATGCGGGATTGCAAAATCGCCTGCCTCTACGAGGGGACCAACGGCATCCAGTCCCTCGACCTGGTCGGCCGGAAACTCGGTCAGAACAAGGGCATGAATGTCATGAACATGATCGGCGAGATCGGCGCCACGATCGCGAAGGCCAAAGGCATTCCCGAGCTGCAGAAATATGCGGCCTTCCTCGAGGAGGCGAACAACGCCCTGGTCGATGTGACCATGACCTTTGCCGCGCTGGGAAAGAGCGCGAGCTTCATGATTCCGATTCTCAACGCGTCGCCCTATCTGGAGGTCTTCGGCGACCTGCTGCTCGGACACTTCCTGCTGCAGGCGGCCGCCATTGCCCAGGAAAAACTGAACAAGATCTATGAGGAAAAGGGCGCCGACAGCAAGGGCAAACGGCGCGCGCTCGTTCATGACAATGCCGATGTGGCCTTCTACGAGGGTAAAATTGCATCGGCGAAATTCTTTGCCGTCGAGGTTCTCTCGCTGGTGAAGGCAAAGTGCGCAGCGATGAAGGTTGCGGATAAGGTTCCCATTGAAATTGCTGACGAATCGTTCGCAGCGTAAATAAAACACCGCGGCGGCAGCCTCAGGGCGCCGCCGCATCTTATGCCTCGGCTGCCGGTTGGATCCTTGAGGACGTAAACCGGCGCCGGACCATAAGCAATCATCAGGAGGAAATGAATATGTCCTATGAAATCAAGAAAGCCGCCGTTTTAGGCGCAGGCGTCATGGGCGCCACCATCGCCGCCCACCTGACCAATGCGGGGATCCCCTGCTATCTGCTGGATATCATCCCCTTTGAACTGACCGAGGCCGACAAGAAGCAGGGGCTGACGGAGAAAAGCCCCGCCTGGCGGAACCGCTTTGCCGCCAATGGCCTGGCCGGCGTCACAAAATCCAAGCCCGCCAGTTTCTACAGCAAGAAAAACGCGTCCATGGTCAAGATCGGCAACTTTGAGGACAACCTCAATTTGCTGGCCGAGGTGGACTGGGTCATCGAGGTCGTCATTGAAAACCTCAAGATCAAACAGGAACTCTTTGCCAAGGTCGAGAAAGTCGTGAAGCCGGACTGCATCGTCACCACGAACACGTCCGGTCTGCCCATCCAGGACATCACGGCGAAATCCGGCGCCAAATTCAAGGAGCGCTTCCTGGGCACGCACTTCTTCAATCCGCCCCGCTACATGAAGCTGCTCGAGATCATTCCGGGCGAGAAGACGAAAAAAGAGATCGTGGACTACATGATCACCTTCTGCGAGCAGGTGCTCGGCAAGGGCGTCGTGGTCTGCAAGGACGTTCCCAATTTCATCGGCAACCGCATCGGCGTCTTCGACATCTCCAATGCCGTCAACCTGATGGTGGAGAAGAAAATGAAGGTCGAGGAAGTGGACGCCGTCATCGGCAAGGCTCTGGGCCGTCCGGGATCATCCATCTTCGGGACCCTCGATCTGGTCGGCCTCGATACGGGTCACCACGTCATGAGGAATCTCTATGATGCCGTTCCGGAAGACGAAAGCCGGAATATCTTCGTGCCGCTGCCCTTCATGGACAAAATGATGGAGCTCAAATGGCTCGGCAACAAGACCAAACAGGGGTTCTACAAGAAGACCAAGGACGCCAAGGGCAAGAAGGCGAAGCTGGTGCTGGATTACAACACCATGGAATACATCGCTCCGACGAAGCCCAGATATGAATCCGTCTCCGCGGCCAAGAAGAAATCCGACGAGGGCGCCGCCGCAACCATCAAAACCGTCTTTTTCGGTAAGGACGCCGCTGCCGAACTGGCGCGCGAGTACCTCTGCAATAACTTCATCTACGCCGCCAACCGCGTTCCCGAGATCTGCGACAACATCGTCGCGATCGATAACGCCATGAAGTGGGGCTACAATCATCAGCTCGGTCCCTTCGAAACCTGGGATGCCGTAGGCGTCCGCGAGGCCGTCGACGTGATGAAGCAGCTCAAGAAGAAAGTGCCCAAGAAGATCGATGAGATGCTCAAGAAGGGCTTTGAGAGCTTCTACACGAAAAAGGAGGACGGCACCTACTACTACGACTTCGAGAAGAAGAACTATGTCCTGCTCGCGCCGAATCAGAGAATCATCCTTCTGCCCGCCTTGAAGGATCAGAAGAAGGTCATCAAGGAGAACGTATCCGCGACGCTGGTGGACATCGGCGACGGCGTGGCCTGTCTCGAGTTCCACACCAAGATGAACGCCATTGACGGTCCGATGATCGATATGCTCTTTGCCGCCTCCGATATCGTGGAGAAGGACTGGGTCGGGCTGGTCGTCGGCAACCACGGCGCGAATTTCTCCGCCGGCGCAAACATCTTTCAGGTGCTCCTGGCGGCCCAAAAGGGCGACTGGGATATCCTGGAAAAACTGATCGGCGCATTGCAGGATGCCAACATGCGCATGAAATACCTTTCCAAGCCGGTCGTGACGGCTCCCGCCGGACTGACCCTGGGCGGCGGCTGTGAAATGACCATGCACGGCGCGAGATGCCAGCCCTGCGGCGAAACCTACATCGGTCTCGTGGAAGTCGGCGTCGGCGTCATTCCGGCCGGCGGCGGCTGCAAGGAACTGATGGTGCGCCTCACCGAGGGGATTCCGGACGGCGTCATCGATGCGGGATTGAATTTACAGACGATTCTGGCCAAGGCCTTTGAAACCATCGCCACGGCCAAGGTGGCCACGAGCGCCATGGAGGCCATGGAGATGGGCTTCATCCGCAAGACGGAAAATATCAGCCTGAACCGGGATCAGCAGATCTACGACGCCAAACAGCTTGTTCTGGGCATGTCGAAGTTCTACAAGAAGGCCCGCCCGGCCATGATCCCCGTGATGGGCGAGAATTTCCGCGGCATGGCCGACGCGATTCTCTATAACATGCAGCACGGCAATTTCGCGTCCGCCTACGATGTCCACATTGCCCGTAAGGTCGCCCACATCATTTCCGGCGGCGACTGTGCGGAAGGGACGCTCGTGACGGAACAGGAAATTCTGGATCTGGAGAAGGAAGCCTTCATGAGCCTCATGGGCGAGCAGAAGACCCAGGACCGGATCATGCACATGCTGACAAAGGGCAAACCGCTGCGCAATTAAATTCAAAGAGGATTTTCCGGCTTTTCTCCTTCCACAGGCGGAGGGGGACGGGTCGGAGGATCATAAGAGAAGGAGGAATATCATGAGTGAAGCTGTTATTGTTGAAGCCGTCAGAAGTCCGGGCGGAAGGTATAAAAGAGGCGGCCTCGCCGCAACCCGAGGGGACGAAATCGGCATCCAGGTGTTGAAGGGCCTGCTGGCCCGCTTCCCGAATATGAAGCCCGAAGAAGTGGACGATGTCATTGTCGGCTGCTCCTTCCCCGAAGGTGAACAGGGCATGAACTATGGCCGTGTGCTGGCCATGGGTGCGGGTTTGCCCATTTCCGTATCGGGCATGGTCGTCAACCGTTTCTGTTCATCGGGAATCCAGGCGATTGCGGATGCGACCGCCAAGATTCGCGCCGGCTGGTCCGACGTGATTATCGCCGGCGGCTGCGAGACCATGTCGCACATTCCCATGGGCGGCAGCATTTTCCGTCCCCATCCCGGCTGGGCCTTCGACGGCAGCATGCCCAATGTCTATGTCTCCATGGGCATCACGGCGGAAAATGTCGCGGCCAATTACAACATCTCCCGCGAGGACATGGACAAGTTCGGCCTGGAGAGCAATCGCCGCGCTGCAGAAGCCCAGAAGTCCGGGAAATTCAAGGAAGAGATCATTCCGATAGAGGCCTTCAAATACAAGGTTCTCAAAAATGGCAAGCGCGTTCGGGAAAAGGTGATTTTCGACGCGGATGACGGTGTGAGATGGCCGGCCAAGCTGGAGGATATGGGCAAGTTGAAGTCCCCCTTCAAGCAGGGCGGAACGGTGACCGCCGCCAACTCCTCCCAGATGACCGACGGCGCCGCCTTTGCCCTGCTCATGACGGCGGAGAAAGCCAAGGCGCTGGGTTTGAAACCGCTGGCCAAGCTGACCCATTACGCCGTGGCCGGATGCATGGCCGAAGAGATGGGAGTCGGTCCTGCTTATGCGATTCCCAAGGTTCTGAAGATGGCCGGATTGACCTCGAAGGACATCGATGTATATGAAATCAATGAGGCTTTCGCCTCGCAGGCCATTTACTCCTGCCGGGTCGTGGGGATCGAAGACCGCTATTTCGCCGGGGACATCAATCCCAACGGCGGCGCGATCGCCCTCGGGCATCCCCTGGGATGCACGGGCGCCAAATTGACCGCTCAGCTCCTCCATGAGCTGAAACGCCGGAAAGCCAAACGCGGCATCGTCTCCATGTGCATCGGCGGAGGCATGGGCGCTGCCGGCATCTATGAGATGCTGTAACGTTTTTCAGCGCGCATCGGCGGGTGTGTGGAAAAGGTCCCTCCCCGCCTGACGGCAGGCGGCTTTTCTCAAACCCGTTAGACGCGTTTTTTGTAGGAAGCCATGGTCGTTTTTTCAGACGGCCATGGCTTTTTACTTGTTAAGCGCACCCAATTGAGATATAGGCCCAAGGTCAGTCGCGAAGTTTGGAAAAAAATAATAGACAAGGATGACCGATGGAACAGGAAATGATGCATGAGTCCGCAGAAGAAATGAGCTTTGCGGAGTTGCTGGAACAGAGCCAGACCGAACCCCTGTGGCTGAAGCCCGGGCAGAAGGTGGAGGCGAAAATTGTTAAAATCTCGCCGGAGTGGGTTTTTCTGGATCTTGGCGGAAAAAACGAAGGGTATCTGGACAAAAAAGAAATCATGAACGATGCCGGAGAGTTGACGGCCGGGGAAGGCGACACGATCCGGGCCTACTTTCTGTCTTCCCGCCAGAATGAGAAGCTTTTCACGACCAAAATCACCGCCGGTGAAGCCGGCCGCATCTATCTCGAGGACGCATGGCGCAGCGGCATTCCCGTTGAAGGGGTCGTCGATAAGGAAATCAAGGGCGGATTCGATATCCGGATTGCCGGCACCATGCGGGGCTTCTGCCCCTATTCGCAGATGGGGCTGGGCAGGATCGATACGCCCGCCGATTATGTCGGGCGGCGCCTTCCCTTTGTCATTACGGAATACGGCCAGAAGGGACGGAACATCGTTTTGTCGAACCGGATCATTCTGGCGAAGGAGCAGCAGGTGCAAAGAGAGGCGATGATGCAGTCGCTCAAAGAAGGCCAGGTGGTGAAAGGGAAGATCGTTTCCCTTCAGAAATTCGGCGCCTTTGTGGATATTGGCGGCCTGCAGGGGCTGCTGCCCATGTCCGAAATCGGATGGGGTCGTACCGAAGACATCAACGACGCCTTGAAGGTCGGCGAAGAAGTGGAAGTCGCCGTTCTGAAAATAGACCGCGAAAAGGATCGCATCAGCCTGAGCCTCAAGCAGATGCTTGCAGATCCCTGGGAAAAAGTGGAATCCGGCTATCCGGAAGGATCCGTCCACGCCGGCAGGGTGTCCCGCCTGACAAACTTCGGCGCATTCATCACGCTGGAGGCGGGAATCGATGGTTTGCTGCACATCTCCCGCCTGGGCGCGGGGAAGCGGATCAAGCACGCCGGCGAGATTCTCAAGCAGGGGCAGGACATCGAGGTGAAAATCGAGAAGGTCGACCGCACGGCGAAACGCCTGTCCCTGATTCTGGCTTCGCAGGAAGAAGCGCCGGTAAAAAAGGAAGAACCTGAAGATTTCCGGCAATATACACAGAAAAAAACAGACTCTTTTGGATCCTTTGCCGATGTATTCAGGAACGGATCTTCCCCTAAGGCCAAAGGCACAAAAAGGAAATAGGGCCGGGGGGTCGGACGGAGGGCCCGCAAGATATCTTTGACACGAGGAGGTCCGGCATGCTCAAGCATATTGTTTTCATGAAATTCAAGCCGTCCGTGACGCAGGCCGACATTGATCTGCTCAAAAAGGATCTGGGCGGGCTTCCGGCCGCCATTCCCGAAATCAGGGAGTTCGTCTTCGGCCAGGATATTCTGCGAACCGAAAGATCCTGGGATTTCGCGCTGGTGTCGGCCTTCGGGGACCTGGAAGCCATGAATCGCTATCAGGTCCATCCCGGTCATCAGGTGGTCCTGCGAAAGGTCAGGGCGATGTGTGAAGGCTTGATGGTCGTTGACTTTGAAGGTTAGAGCGTTTTTCAGCGTCTTATTTAATCGATACGGGTAAAAACCATGAAAGCGGGCTTTGTCCAGTTCGATCCCCTCTTCGGGGAAGTTCATAAGAATATTGAGAAGGCGATCCGGCTCATCGAGCCTCTGGAGGCCGATCTGGTCGTTCTGCCGGAATTTTTCAATACGGGCTACCTCTTCACTTCTAAGCAGGAGGCGGAAGACCTGGCCGAGCCGATTCCGGGCGGTCCGACGACGGACGCCCTGTGCGACATCGCGCGCCGGAAAAATATTCACCTCGTGGGCGGTTTGATTGAGAAGGCGGGGGGACGGATTTATAATGCGGCCGTTCTCGTTTCGCCACAGGGGTATCGGGCGACCTATCGGAAAATTCATCTTTTTAATGAGGAAAATCTCTGGTTTTCACCCGGCGACAGGGATTTTGAGGTCCATGACATCGGTTTGTGCAAGATCGGCATGATGATCTGCTATGACTGGATATTCCCCGAATCCGCGCGTGTTTTAGCCCTGAAGGGCGCCGAGGTCATCTGTCATCCGGCCAACCTCGTGATGCCCTTCTGTCAGGATGCGATGATCACGAGATGCCTGGAGAACCGCGTCTTCGCCGTCACCGCGAACCGGACGGGAACGGAGCAGCGGGGAAACAGAACCTTCCGGTATACGGGCCGCAGCCAGATTACCGGTCCGGCTGCCAATATCCTGTATCGCGCCGGGGCGGATACGGAAGAAACCGGTGTCGCCGGGATGGACGTCTCCCTGGCCAGGAACAAGCGGCTGAATAACTTCAACAACCTGTTCGAGGATCGCCGCGTTTCGTTTTATACAGACCTGACCGGCAGCGTATAGAAAAAGACAGGCGCATCAGACATGCCGGGCATGAAGGAACAGATCAATGCCGGTCTTACTCATCAGGCAGATTCCGCTTTTCGCGTCCCTTTCACCGGTCGAGCTGGAGACGCTGGTATCCATGCTGAGGCGGCGCTCGATCCATAAAGGGGATTTTCTTTTTCACAAGGGTGATGAAGGGACGGCCCTTTATATCATTTCCAAAGGCCTGATCAAGATCGCCGTTCCCACCAAACAGGGGGACGAGGTGACCCTGGCCATGCTGATGGACGGCGACTTCTTCGGTGAGATGGCCCTGCTTGACGATATGCCGCGGTCGGCGGATGCCGTGGCCATGTCTGATACGCAATTATACGTTCTCAACCGTACGGATTTTCTTTCTTTTCTGATTCACGACGAGCACGCGGTCCGCGCCATTTTCCAGGCCCTTTCGCTGCGCCTGCGCCGGACCGACGACATGGTGGCGGAGGTCTGCTTCCTGAACGTTTCAGCGCGGCTGGCCAAGCGGCTGGCGGATCTGGTCACGTCGCAGCATCAGGCGGAGAAGGACGATCAGGCGGTGGATATTCATCTGACGCAGCGGGAGCTGGCCAGCCTGATCGGCGTTTCCCGCGAGACGATCAACCGGGAGCTGAAGGTTCTGCGCCAGAAGGGAATCCTGACCACCGCCCGCAACACGATTACCATTCACGATCTGGAGCGCCTGAAGCAGCGCATCAAATGATTCAAGGGCCGTCCGCCATAAAAAGATCACCGGCGGTCCATTCGGGTCATCATGTCTTGCTGCGCCGGCCTTTATAAAGCTGATATTTTTTTCTTGAAAAGGCCGATTCTTTCAGGTATAGCACACCCACCTTCGGGCGGTTAACTCAGCGGGAGAGTGCTACCTTCACACGGTAGAAGTCACTGGTTCAATCCCAGTACCGCCTACCAACTAAAACAGGGGCCTGGCCATTTACGGTCAGCCCCTGTTCTTTTTTTATAACGCAATGGCGACCGGTTCCCTCCAAAGGGGGCGTACGACGACGCCCCTTTCTTTTGCAGGCACAGGATCACCGCCGCTTGATCCCGTGCTCCATGTCAACCATCGCCCGTCCCTCAAGCATGACAAAAAATAAATTGATTTCTCTTTCTTTTCATAGCATATTGAGCGCCACATCATCGACGCTCTTCCAACATGCCTCGCCGGGGGGTGAATGCATGAAAACACGGATCATCACGAAAAGACAGATTGAAAAAGTGTTGACGCCCGCGCTCGCCATCCGGACCGTCGAAAGGGCCTTCAAGGCTTACGGTCTGGGACAGGTCGATATGCCCGCGAAAAGCTATCTCTGTTTTGAAAAGGGGGATCTGCGTTCCATGCCGGCCTATCTTCATGGCCAGGGATTTGACATTGCAGGGATCAAAAGTGTGACCGTGCACCCGGGCAATGCAAGATACAACCTGCCTGCGGTCATGGCCGTCATTATTCTCACGGATCCGAAAACAGGATTTCCCCTGGCGATCATGGACGGCACCTATCTGACCGGTATTCGGACCGGCGCCGCCGGCGCCGTTGCGGCCAGGTATTTGAGCAGAAAAAATGCCAGAACGGCCGGATTTGTCGGCAGCGGCGTCCAGGCGCGCACTCAACTGGCGTGCATCCTGGAGGTGCGCAAATTGCGGTCCATCAAAATCTGGCAGTTCGGTGCAGATGATCCCTATGCCCTGGAGTTCGGCCAATGGGCGCGCAAAACACACAAACTGGAAACCATGGTTTCACCCGACATCGATGACGTCACGACCGGCGTCGATATCCTCTTTACTACGACCCCTTCCCGGAAGGCACTGGTCCACAAGGTTTCGCCGGGAACACACATCAATGCCATCGGCGCCGATGCGCAGGGGAAGCAGGAAATCGCCCCGAACATTCTCAAGCAGGCAAAAATCGTCATTGACGATTGGCCCCAGGCCTCGCACAGCGGCGAAATCAATGTGCCGCTCAGCAGAAGGCAACTGACAAGAAAAAATATTTATGCGGAACTCGGAGACATCGTTGCGGGAAAACTAAAAGGGAGGGCGTCGAAAGAGGAAATCACGCTGTTTGATTCCACGGGCCTCGCGATTCAGGATGTGTCCTGCGCCAGTGTCGTTTATCAGGCGCTCAGGGACAAACCCGGAATCAGGCAGGTCGTCCTGTATTGACCCGACCCATTCGTGACGGCTTCGAAAAGTCCAGGTGCGGCTGTCCTTAATGCTTTCTTACCGTAACAGACTCTGGAGGGAGGGTGAAAGATGAGTGAGGTGCAGGCAGACAAACGCTGGTTGAAGAATTACGACCGTCAAGTGGGGCAAACATTAAACTACGAAACAAAAACCTTTGTCGAAAAATTCAGGGAGGTGGTCGAAAAGTACCCCGAAAAAACAGCGCTCATTTATATGGGGAAACAACTGAAGTTTCGGGAGATCGACCAGCTTTCCAACCAGGTGGCCCATTTTCTGATCCAGAGCGGATTGAAGCCCGACGATGTGGTCGGGCTCCACCTGCCGAATGTTCCGGCGCACTATATCAGTGTGGTCGGCATTCAGAAGGCCGGGTGCGTCTCTACCGGACTGAGCCCCCTGCTGACGCCCGCCGAACTGGTCCATCAGGTCAGGGATTCCAGGACGAAGATGATCTTCACGATCGACGTGCTTTTCGGTAAAATCGCCGAGATTGCCGACAAAATCGATACGGCATCCGTCGTGGTGACTGAAATCGCCGACTTTCTTCCCGGCGTGAAGCGTTTTCTCGGGAAACTGCTGAAAAAAATCCCGACCGGTCCGGTGACGCCGCTGACCGGAAAGCAGGTCAAGCGCTTCATGGAGGTCATCAACGCGATGCCGGCCGGTCCCGTGGCGGTGAAGCGCAACTTTGACGATCCGATCTTCATCATGTACACGGGCGGTACGACCGGGCCGTCCAAGGGGGCGGTCCTGACCCAGCGCAGCTACATGAGCAACCGTCAGCAGGTCCTGGCCTGGCTCGACATCCGGCCTGAAGAGACCGCCCTGTCGGCTTTTCCGCTCTTTCACATCGCCGGGCTCGCCCTGGGCGGTTTCACGATGACGCACGGGACGACGCAGATCTGCGTACCCAATCCCAGGGACTCGCAGTTCCTGATCGAGGCGATGAAAACCCACAAACCCGACTTCCTTGTGAACGTTCCCACCGTTTACTATGAACTCATGAAGAAGCCCGAGTTCAAGGCGCTGGATCACAAGAACCTCAAATGGTGCCTGAGCGCCGCCGCGCCGTTTCCGGAGGAGAACATCGGCGAACTCGAGGCCGTCATCGGAAAGGGCCATTTCATCGAGCTTTACGGCATGACGGAAACCTCGCCCGTGACGTGCTGCAATCCGCGCTACGGCGCGAAAAAGGCCGGCTCCATCGGGATGCCGATGCCGGACACCGAATTTATCCTGATCGATCCGGAAACCGGCCGGCCCGCCAAACCGGGCGAGCCCGGCGAGATCGCCATCAAGGGCCCCCAGGTCATGAGGGAGTATTTCGAAAAGCCCCAGGAGACCACCAATGTATTCCGGAACGGCTGGCTGCATACCGGCGATGTCGCGCGGATGGACGAAGATGGGTATTTCTATATCGTTGACCGGCTCAAGGACATGGTGATTGTTTCCGGATTCAAGGTGTTCACGCGGGAACTCGACGAAGTGCTCATGAAGCATCCCGATGTCGCTCAGGCGGCTTCGATCGGCCTTCCGGATCCCGACCGCCCGGGTTCGGAACGCGTTGCCTGCGCGATTGTGCTGAAACCCGGCGTTGAAAAGAGCGAGGCGAAAAAGGCCGCCATCGTTCAATACCTGAAGGACAACGTGGCGTCCTACAAGATTCCAAAGCTGATCGAGTTCATGGACCAACTGCCCACGAGCGGCGTGGGCAAGATCCTCAAGCGGGAGATCAAGGCGATGATGCTGGACGGCAGGAAAGGGTGATGCGGACGCCGGGCCTGCATCCGGGTCCAAAGGCCGGTCTTGTTTGATTTAAGATATGGATATTTGAAGCGTTCCGCCTCTTCCGAGGATGTCGTGCAGATGAACGTAGCCCTTTAGCTGCTGGTTTTCATTGACGACGGCCAGCGTGGTGATTTCCCGTTGCTGCATGGTTTCGATCGTCCGGGCGACGGAGGTTTCTTCCCCGATGGTTTTCGGGGATCGCGTCATGAAGGCATCGACGGCGCGGTCCCCGAAATTCTCGCCCCGGCGCAGCAGACGCCTCAGGTCCCCGTCCGTCAAGATGCCCAGCAAATGATTTTCCGCATCCGTCACGAGGACAAATCCCTTGTTTTTCTGATCCATCTCTCCGATGGCTTCGGTGAAACTCGCGCCGGAAATCACCTTCGGGATCTGATCGCCTTCAATCATGACCTCCCTGACCTTCGCCCGCAGCCGCAGGCCCAGGTTCCCGCCGGGGTGGAATTTATAAAAATTCTTTTCGTTGAAATTCTTGCGTTCAATCAGAGCCACCGCCAGCGCATCGCCCATGGCCAAAGCCGCCGTCGTGCTGGAGGTGGGCGCCAGGCCGAAAGGACAGGCCTCCCGCGCAACACCCACATCGATGACGACATCGCTGGCCAGGGCCAGGGATGAGGTCAAATGGCCGGTAAAGGCGATCAGCGGTGCGCCGATTTCACGCACGCTGTGGATGATCATGTTGAGCTCGTGGGTCTCGCCGCTGTTGGAGATGGCCAGCATGACGTCGTCTTTGGTGACAATGCCCAGATCGCCGTGCATGCCCTCCACGGGATGCAGAAAAATGGCCTGCGTCCCCGTGCTCGTGAGCGTGGCGACGATTTTCTTTCCGATCAGCCCGGATTTGCCGATTCCCGTCACAATGACGCGGCCCTTGGATTGAAAAATGAGGTCAACGGCTTTTACAAAGCGATCGTCGACCCTTTCGATCAGCTGCAGGATGCTTTCCGCTTCAATTTTCAGGACCTCGCGGGCTCGCCGCAGGGTTGGATTTTCCGTCATGGCTCCTTACCTCTAAACCTTCTTTTTCCGTATTGCCCAGGGTGCAACGCTTGTTCATTTTACGGCGCCTTATTCAACAAGGCCCGCGGAGGCTATCAGAAATCCTGACCCCTGACAAGATGGTATTTCACGATTTGTGAAACCGTTCCGATTGACAGGTTGCATGATCATCCATATATTCACACAAAATACGACAACGGAGTCGTCCGTCATGAAAAAAGGCAAGAAGGGGTGGCACTGGATCGCAGGAGGCGGATTTGCCCTGCTTTTCGTCATCTTGCTGGCCGTCCGCCTGGATGTTTTTCAGCGGTCCGGGGGGTTGATTTCATGGGGGTCAGCGCCTGTGGTCAAACCCGTGCGCAGCGATGACCACTGGATGACCATCACGCAGGCGAAACGCAAGATCGGTTATGCGCACCGCACCTTGACGACCACGGAAAAAGGCTACCGTCTCGAAGAATCCGTCCTCATGCGCATCAGCACAATGGGCGTTGTCCAGGATATCCGGATGAGGACGCAGAGTGATCTGCATGCCGATATGACCCTTTCCGTTTTTGATTTCGACCTTCAATCGCACCTGTTCCGTTTTGTGGCGCGCGGCGAGATCAAAGGCAAGGAGGCCGTCATCCACTACGGCACGCCGACGGCGCTACGGAAAATGGTGCTGCCGCTGCAGGAGGCGCCGCACCTGTCCAACAGCATGTTTGACGTGCTCAGGGGGAGAGAACTCAAAACGGGCGATGAGATCGTCATCCATGTTTTCGATCCGGCCACGATGGGACAGCGGCCGGTCCGTTTGAACGTGATGGGGCAGGAGACGATTGCCGTCATGGGAGAGCAGCGAAAAGCCCTGAAACTGGACGTCGATTTCATGGGCGCCCGGCAGTTCGCCTGGCTGGGAGAGGAGGGCGATGTCCTGAGAGAGGAAGGCATGCTCGGCATGATGCTGGAGCGCGTCACGAAGGAAGAGGCCCTCGGCGGCCTGACATTGTCGGCGGGCGCCGACCTCACGGAAGTGGCCTCCATACAGGCGAATATGCCGATCGACGACCCCGATGCGCTGACAAAAATGACCGTCCGGCTGGAGAAGAATATCGATACGAAGGCGCTGTTTCTGGACGGCGGCCGCCAGCGTTTGCACAACAGCCTGCTGACGATAGAAAAGGAACCCTGGCCCGCCGGCCCCGCCGGGAAACCCTTTCCCGAAGAAATCAGTCCATTCCTGCGGCCGTCGCCCTTTATCCAGTCGAATGACGCGCTCATCATCAAGCAGGTCAGGGAGATCGTTGCGCCGCGGGACAGCGATCGCGTCAAGGCGAAAAAAATCGTGGACTGGCTCTATCGGCGTATCGAGAAAAGACCTGTGCTTTCCGTACCCAACGCCGTGGAAACGCTCGAAAACCGCATGGGCGACTGTAACGAGCATGCGGTGCTGCTGGCGGCGATGGCCCGGGCGGCGGGGATTCCCGCCCAGGTCGAAGCCGGGCTTGTATATCAGCGGGGCCGTTTCTATTATCATGCCTGGAATGTGCTTTATCTGGGGGCATGGATTACGGCAGACGCGACATTCGGGAAAATGCCGGCGGATGTCACGCATATCCGGCTGGTGCGGGGCGGCGCCGACCGTCAGACCGACCTGATGGGGGTCATCGGAAATCTGAAACTGGAAATCGTGGAACTGAAAAAATGATTGAACTGAAAGATCTGACCAAGCACTACGGCAAGACACTCGCTGTCGATCGCCTGAATCTATCACTGCAACGCGGCGAAATCTTTGGTTTTATCGGACCCAACGGCGCCGGCAAGACGACGACGATCCGGATGATGGGCGGCATTCTGGCGCCGACATCGGGTTTTATTACCATCGACGGGATATCCATGATCGATCAACCGGAGGAGGCAAAAAAACGGATCGGTTTCATTCCGGACAGACCCTACCTCTACGAGAAACTCACCGGGATGGAATTCATGCGTTTTTCCGCCGATCTCTACGGTGTCCATGACGGCGTTTTTGTGGCGCGGGCCGAGGAAATCCTCAGACAATTCGGCCTGTTTGAATGGTCTCATGATCTCATTGAGGCCTATTCGCACGGCATGAAACAACGGCTGATCATTTCGGCGGCGCTGCTGCACGATCCGCTCGTGCTGATCGTGGATGAACCGATGGTCGGTCTCGATCCGGCGGCCATCAAACTGGTCAAGGATATTTTAAAAGATCTGGCCCGGCGCGGAACGACCGTTTTCATGTCCACCCATACCCTCAAGGTTGCAGAGGATCTGTGTGACCGGATCGGCATCATTCACAAAGGATCGCTGATCGCCCTCGGGACGACCGGTGAGTTAAAAACAGCGGCCCGGTTCCAGGAAGCGGATCTGGAGGCGGTGTTTCTGAGGCTGACCGAACAGTGACGAGGCCGTCCGGGATGTAACCGTTTTTCGACTTTTATGTGTTCGTGAAAAGTAGATTATGCATGACGTCATAACCCTGCTGATGCCCCGCCTCTGGTCTTACAAGAACGGGGAAATATCAAAGGATGCGGAATCCCGGACCGTACGCTGGCTGCTTTTCGGCGCCGTCGGCCTGCTGTTCTGGATCGGCATTTTCGTCGTATTTTTCCGGGTTCTGACTTATTTTCAAGGCGTTGACAGCTTCGGCGATATCCTGGCCCATAAACTGCTGTCCATGGTGCTCATCACCTTTTTCACGCTGCTCGTATTCAGCGGCATTATCACATCTTTGTCCAAACTATATCTGAGCCGGGATTTGATCCTCGTTCATGCCATGCCGGTTTCAGCGTCCAGGATCTTTCTGGCCAGATGGATCGAGAGCAGCTTGGACAGCTCCTGGATGGTGATCGTTTACAGCCTGCCCGTCTTTCTTTCCTACGGGATCGTTTTCCAGGCGGGTCCATTCTTCTATCTGGCCGTGGGCATGATGATCCTGCCCATGTGTCTGATCGCATCGTCTCTGAGCGCCGTCTTGGTGATGCTGGTCGCCCTGGTTCTGCCGGCCGGACGCATCCGCACCGTTTTCATTTTCTTGAGCCTGTTTCTGTTTGTCATTCTGCTGCTCGCCTTCCGGGTCATGAGGCCCGAACAACTCACCAATCCGGACGCCTTTTCCTCCGTCCTGCAATATTTCCGCTCGCTGGAAACCGGGGGATCCCCCTGGCTGCCCACGACCTGGATTTTTGAGGGCATCCGCGCCGCGCTTTCCGGGTTTTACCGGGCCGCCCTGTTCGACCTTGCTCTCGTCTGGAGTTTTGCCGCGACCCTTGCGTTTGTCATGACCTGGATCGCCGGCGCGACCTATTTTACGGGATTTTCGAAAGCCCAGACCACGTCGGAGCGCCTGCTGCCCGGGCGCAGCGAACGCAGCAAAAGCGCCGCCTGGCTGCTTCATATTCTGTCCGGACCGGCCCGCGCTTTCGCCGTCAAGGAAATCAAGGTGTTCTTCCGCGACCAGACCCAGTGGCCGCAGGTCTTTCTGATCGCGGCCTTGATTGTCATTTATCTCTACAATTTCTCCGTTTTGCCCCTCGACAGAAGTCCGATGAAAACCGTCTATCTTCAGAATCTTCTGTCGTTCCTGAACATGGGACTGGCATCGTTTGTGCTGACGGCCCTTGCGGCCCGCTTTGTTTTTCCGGCGGTCAGCACGGAGGGCGCGGCATTCTGGATCGTCCGGGCGGCGCCCGTCCAGATACGGACCTTTCTCTGGGTCAAGTTTTTCATCTATTACGTGCCGCTGCTGCTTTTATCGGAGATCCTGATTGTGGCGACCAACATCCTGCTTCAGGTGACGGATTTCATGATGGCGCTTTCGGTTGCGACGATCTTTTGCATCGTGCCCGGAATCGTTGCGATGGGGGTCGGCCTGGGAGCGGTCTATCCGGATTTTCAGTCGGAAAACCCGGCGCAGGCCGTCACCAGCTTCGGGGGGCTCCTTTTTATGATCCTCTGCACCGTATTTATCGGTCTGGTGATCGTCCTGGAGGCGGGGCCGGTTTATCAGATCTTTATGGCCGGGATTCACGGCCGGGCGGTATCTGTCGGTCAGTGGGCATGGATGACGCTATCCTTTTCCCTGGCGCTGCTGCTCTGTGTTGTGGCCGTCGTTCTGCCCATGCGCATCGGCGAGCGCCGCCTGGAAAAATGGGTTTAGCCGCCCGTTCATTCTTCCCCTTTGTCAGCCTTTACTTCACCTCGTATTGCCCGCTTCGCGCAGCCTGAGCGACAATGGCCATGAGGGCCGCCGAGGCCAGCCTCGTTCGCACGGAGTCCGACCGGCTGGTGAGGACGACGGGGATTCGAGTGCCCAGAACGATTCCGGCTCCTTCCGCGCCCGCGAGGTAGGTGAGCTGCTTCAGAAGCATGTTGGCCGATTCGAGATCCGGCGCCAGCAGGATGTCCGCTTCTCCGCTGACGGGGGAGTGGATCTCCTTGGTCCTTGCGGCCTGGGCGCTGATGGCGTTATCGAAGGCCAGGGGGCCATCGAGAATGCCGCCCTTGATCTGGCCCCGATCAGCCATTTTGCACAGGGCCGCCGCATCGAGGGTGGAGGGGATCTTGGAGGTGACCGTCTCCACCGCGGAGAGAATACCGACCTTTGGCGAAGCAATGCCGATCACGCGGGCCAGATCGATGGCATTCTGAATGATGTCCCGCTTGACCTCAAGGGTGGGAAAGATATTGATGGCCGCATCGGTCATCATAAGCATCTTGGGGTAGGCGGGAATGTCCATGACAAAGGCGTGGCTGATTCTCCGGGAGGTCCGCATCCCCGATGAGGACGGCACGATGGCCCCCATGATTTCGTCGGTGTGGAGGCTTCCCTTCATGATGGATTCCACCTCGCCCGCGCGGGCCAGTTCGACGGCCTTCGCGGCCGCCGCATGGCTGTGGGGCACGGCCACGATCCGGTAGCTTCCCAGATCGATTCGCGCTTCGTCGGCGATCCGGCGGATCTTGTCCTCGGGTCCGATGAGAATCGGTATGATGATGTCTCGGCGGGCCGCCAGCAGCGCACCTTCGAGCGAATCGCGGTCGCAGGGATGAACGACCGCGCAGGTGACGGGTTCGCAGGTGTTGCAGGTCCTGAAGATGTTCATGAAGGCATCCCGCTGCCGCAGTTCGAGATGAATCGGCGCGATGTCGTCATAGCTGAGTCTCTCTTTCGGCGCCTCCACGACCGTCGTACCGGAAACCAGCTCCCGTCCTTCCTGGTTGACGACGCGGCAGTCCAGGTCGACGAGGCGGCCCGTTTCGTGTTTTGCGGCCACCGTGACCCTTGCCGTGAGGGTGTCCCCCGCCCGGATGCTCCCGGCGTATTTCATGTCGCGGCTCAAAATCTTCGTTCCGGGGCCGGGAAGGCGCGTGCCGATGATGTTGGACAGCAGGGCCTCCGATCCCGCGGACTCCGTCTTTCCGGCCGGTTGGGGGGCGCCTCCCCCGGTCTCTCCGGTCAGATGAAAGGTATCCACGTCTCCCGAGACGAGCGACATGAGATCGATCTGTGTCCGGTTCAGCGTGACGGTCGATTCTTCGGCGGCGCCGATCCGGATTTCGTCGAAAGTCACATTCGTGACATTTCTTTTGGATTTCATGAACCCCCCCTGTCTCCGGTCATTGATCCGGCGTCATGACGTTCCGACGTCCAAAGCGCAAAAGATTTCAAGCAACGGGTACGGTTTCAGCGCTTATCGAATACGCTCATCCTTTTTTCCTGGTTTCCATGCTGCGCTGGAAGGCCGTCTGGACCTCGCCGGTATTGAAGAAGGCCGAGTTCCACGTGGCGACGTATTGCAGTCCGTCTTCCACCGTGTGGTTTTCCATGTAGTGGAGGACTTTCTTGGTTCCGCGGACGGCATTGCCGGGGTTGGCGGCGATTTCAGCGGCCAGCATCAGGGCGCCCTTCATGAGTTCTTCCTGATTTTCGTAAAGCTCATTGACCAGCCCCATGCGCAGGGCGGCGTCGGCCGGAAAATCACGGCCCGTCAGGGCCAGCATGCGCGTGTTGCCCTGTCCGATGATGAGGGGAAGGCGGTTCAGGCTGCCCATGTCCGCGACGATGGCAATCTTCGTTTCGCGCAGGGAAAAAACAGCGTCCCTGGAGGCCACGCGCAGGTCGCAGGCGGCGATTAAATCCAGGGCGCCGCCGATACAGTGACGGTGTACGGCGCCGATGTAGATCTTGTTGCCCTGGGCCATGCGGTTGAAGCCCTGCTGCATCTGGATGATCAGGGTATGGAGTTTTTCACGGAATTCCGGGGTCGCCCCGGTCAGGGTGTCCTGGTTGTTGACGAAAAACTCAAAGGCGTCGATGCCCACGCTGAAGGATTTGCCGCGGCCGGCAATGACGACCACGCGGATCTCGGGATCGTTCTCGAGATCCTCTACAATAAAGGGAAGATCCCTCCAGAAAGGCCAGTTCATGGCATTCAATTTTTCGGGACGGTTCAGGTAAAGCACCGCGGTCTGCTGATCCACGTGTTTTTCAACTTCAAAAAAGGGATAGGTATTCATCGGTCGTGACTCCTTTCCGTAGTGGCCCCTCTTGTAGCGGAAGAAGCCCGTCATTGTCAACTTTTTTCGGCCTTTGCAGGGCTCCGGCGACGGGCCGATCCAGGTGAATTTTAACCTTTTGCGGGGAGGGCAATTGTGCTAATAGGTCCGGACATTCCATTCAATGACAGGGGGAAATACATATGGCCCATCTGATTGTAGATCCAAGGGACCAGACGTTCGTGCTCTATGAGATGCTGCAGGTGGAGGATCTCTTCAAATCCGAGCGGTATGCCGATTTTTCCAGGGACATGGTGGACATGGTTTTGACGGAGGCGGGAAAGATGGCCGCGGAGGTCCTCTTCCCGGCGCTGGTGAGGGATCACCGGGATGCCGCCTTCTACGCGGGGAAAGGGGCGTCGGCGCGATATTTTATCAAACATGTCCTGCCGGAGGTGCATGCCGCTGCGACGGCCATCAAAAGCGAAGACCTGTCGATGATTCAAATCGCCGACGAGAGTTTTGCTTCATGAAGTGCATATTTCTGGCCGACGCGCATCTGAAAAGTCGCCGCGATCCCTGTTACCGTGACCTCATGGCGTTCCTCGAAGGTCTGCGGACCGGCGGCGTCGATCAGCTCTTCATTGCCGGTGATTTCTTTGATTTCTGGTTCTGCAAGGATCATCAGATCTACCCGGATTTTGAAGAGATCATTGAGAAGCTCGTCCTGCTCAAGGCATCGGGTATCCGGATCACGTTCTGCGAAGGGAACCATGATTTCTTTCTGAAAAGCTATTTCGGGAAGAAACTGGGCATGACGATCTATGAGGATTGGGCCGTGATCGGCCTGGATGGCCGAAAGACGCTGCTGGCGCACGGCGACCTGGTGGATCGCAGCAACAGAAAGTATATGATTCTGCGGAAGATCCTGCGCAGCCGGTGGTTTTATGAAATCCAGGCCAGGGTCCCCTCGGCCCTGCTCTGGCGTCTGGCGCGGCTCAGTTCCTATACCAGCCGGAAAATATCCCTGGAATCGGAAGACCGCCTGGTGCAGAAAATGCTCGCGTTCTCGATGGACAAATTCCGGGAGGGATTTGACGCGGTGATCCTGGGGCATTCGCACCAGCCTGTTTTGAAGGAAATCCTGATGGCCGGCCGGCCGAAGACCTTTGCGACACTGGGAGACTGGACCCGGCACAAGTCCTATCTTCAATATGAAGACGGCCATTACCGCCTGTGCTATCATCAAACGACGGCTTAATCGCGGTGAAGAGCATAATGCCAGTAGAATCATGCCATTATGCATCTGTCAGGCGGTTGTTCAGATCGGAATGGCGTCGATTGATAAAATCTGGACATTGGAAAATGAATGTGTTAGTCACACATCCCTGTCGAGCGGTCCGACGAAAATATCCCTGGGGGTATTCCGGACCACCAGACATGGGACGGGGCGCTTTGGCTTTCTGTAACGGATCCATTTTAAAGAGAATAAGTACATTGGTGTAATGAATGAATTTCGGCGGCATTGAACAGGAGCATACTGATTTTGACCGTGCCCGGTTTGTCGTTCTTCCCGTGCCCTATGACCTGACGTCCACATACCGGTCCGGGTCGCGTCTGGGGCCGGCGGCCATTCTGGATGCGTCCGCCCACATGGAACTCTACGACGAGGAACTGGGCCGTGAGACCTACACATGCGGGATTCATACGCTTCCCTTTCTGGAGCCGGATGCCCGCGGACCGAGGGAGATGATCGAGACCATCCGTCAAAAAACGGCGGAGGTGGTCGCCGCCGGCAAGATCCCCGTGGCGCTCGGCGGGGAGCACAGCATATCGTTCGGATGTGTTCAGGCGCTCAAAGAGAAATTTCCGGCGCTCTCCGTGCTTCAGTTCGACGCCCATGCCGACCTGCGGGAAGCCTACCAGGGCACCCCGTACAGCCATGCCTCCGTCGCCCGGCGGATTTCGGAATGCTGTCCGCTGGTTCAGGTCGGCATCCGGAGCATGAGCGTGGAAGAGGCCGCTTTCCTGGCGGACAGTCCGGTCAGAAGCTTTTCCGCGGACTATATGCTTGAGGAAAAGAACGGGTGCGAAAACATTGCACGCCATCTGAAAGGCGACGTTTACATCAGCGTCGATCTGGATGTTCTCGATCCGGCATTCATGCCGGCGACCGGAACGCCGGAACCGGGCGGGGTCGGCTGGAAGGATGTCCTGCGCCTGATCCGCGCCGTCTCTGAAAATTGCCGCATCAGAGGGTTTGATGTGGTGGAACTTTCACCGATTCCGGGATTCATCGCCCCTGATTTTCTGGCGGCGAAAATGACCTATCGCATGATGGGCTATACGTTGAACAGTTTGAAATAAAAACTTCAAGGAGGCAACATTGAACGCATACGTGCCCAAAATGATCTTTTTTACGAAGGGTGTTGGAAACCACAAAGAGGAGCTCCACTCCTTTGAGCTGGGCCTGCGTGACGCCGGCATTGAGAAGTGTAATCTCGTCCAGGTCTCCAGCATTCTCCCTCCCGGCTGCAAAGTCATTTCGCGAGAACGGGGCCTGCGCGAGCTGCAGCCCGGCGCGATAACCTATTGCGTTCTGAGCCGCTGTTGCAGCAACGAGCCGCGCAGGCTGCTGGCCGCTTCCGTCGGTTGCGCCATTCCGGCCGATAAGGCGACGTACGGGTACATCAGCGAGCACCATTCCTTCGGCCAGACGGAGAGACAGGCCGGCGATTACGCCGAGGATCTCGCCGCCGCGATGCTGGCCTCCACACTGGGCATCGATTTCAATATCGACGAGAGCTGGGACGAAAAGAAAGAGATATTCAAGATCAGCGGCAAGATTGTCAGCACCCGGAATGCCACCCAGTCGAGCATCGTCAAGAAAACCGGTTTTACGACGGTTCTGGCGGCGGCCGTGTTTGTCTTTTAAGAGGGCACATCATACCGAGAACATTCATATCTTTACGAACTCGCAAAAATTTACAGGAGTCTTGAATTCAGAACGGCCTGGCTCAGAGATCCCCGATACAGGGCCGGCCTGAGCGTTGACAACGCGGACAGACAGGTGAACCCTTAAACTTTCCGGCGCGGGCGGCGCGCCCTTCTGAAAGGCGGGACGGGGTTTATGATCGTTGAGTATCTGCGGACCTCATACGCCTTCGTCATCCCACCCATCCTCGGTTTTTTCGTTCTTTCCTTCCTGTGTCTGCTTTCCCTGCTGCGCGGTCCCCGCCGAGCGACCAATATCCTCTTTGCCGCCATGTGCCTCATGGGGGCGCTCATCAATCTGGACGTGGCGCTGGTTTCCATTCTTTCCGACAAGGCGCTGGCCTTGAAACTGGACCGCATGATCTATGTGGCCTTCATCTTCAGTCCGCCCATCTATATTCAGTTTGTTCATGCCTTTTTGCGCCTGAAAAGCAGGCGGCGGCTCGAAATGGGCGCCTATCTCATGAGCGTGTCATTTCTGTTTTTTGTCTTTTCGGACTGGTTCATCAGCGGCTTTCACGAATATTATTTCGGAACGATCGCCAGGGCCGGGCCGGTTTTTCATGTCTTTTCCGTCATGTCTTCTTTCACCGTCTTTTACTGTCTGTTCATGCTCTTTACGGCGATGAAGGCGACGCCGGACAACCAGCTTCGAAACCGGATTCAATACATCCTGGGGGGGATGGGCATGAGCGCCTTTCTCATTGCGCTCAATATCCTGCCCGTCACGGGCTTCGAGATATATCCGATGGGTAATTTCAGTTTCATCCCCGCGATATTTCTCGCTTTCGGCGTTCTGAAATATGATCTGCTGGATATCGGCGTTCTGATCCGCAAGGGGACGGGCTACTTCATCCTGACGGCCGTGCTGACGGTCATTTATGTGGTCCTCATCGCCCTTTTCAACACCCTCTTCTGGGAGGCGGGGCAAAGGCACCCCCTGCTCCTTCCCATATTCCTGGCCCTGCTGATGGTTTTGCTGTTCGAACCGATTCGCAAGAAGGTGCAGGCTTTTATCGACCGGCTGTTTTTCCGGGGGCGGTACGATTATCATCAACTGCTCAAGGAGATCAGCGGTGAAATGACCTCCCTGCTGCGGCTGGATCAGATCAGGCAGATGCTGCTGGAAGCCATCGACAAGGCCCTGCAGGTCACGCATGTCTGTCTCCTGCTGTATGACGGCGAACGGGATCGTTTTCAAAGTTTCGCAAACCGTCACGCGCCGGAGGAGACCTGCGCCGTCACGATGAGCCGGGCGCATCCGGCGGTCGCTTATTTCAAGGCGCACGACGGGCCCTTGACCCGGTCGTTCCTGGAGCGAAAATCCGGCCGTCTCCATGACAAGCAGGCGATCATGGACCTATTCGACCACATCCGGGCCGTTGTGCTGGTTCCGCTGATTTCCAAGGACCGTCTGGTGGGCATGATCGGCCTGGGACAGAAAAAATCGGGTCAGCTCTTCGTGCAAGAGGATATGGAATTGCTTTCCACCATCGCCAATCAGAGCGTGACGGCCATAGACAATGCGAGGATGTACGAAGCGCTGGAAAAGATGAACCTCGAACTGGAGAAAAAAGTCGAACAGCGCACGGCCGACCTCTGCCGGGCGCTCGAGGAAAAGGATCGGACGCAGAAGCAGCTGATCCAGTCCGAAAGCCTGGCCGCGATCGGGCAACTGGTGGCGGGCGCCGCGCATGAACTCAACAACCCCCTGGCCAGTGCATCGAGCCTCATCCAGACCAGCATGGAATCCATGCGTGAGTGGGATGTGGCGCAGAAAACCCGTGGCGAAGTCGAGGACGATCTGCTGTTTTCTCTCAAGGAATTGCGGCGTGCGGGCGCCATTGTCCGGAGCCTCCTCGACCTTTCCCGCCAGACGCAGACCTATGTGGAACCCGTCGGCATTCATGCCGCCCTGGATGATGCCCTGCGCGTCCTCTATAACCAATACAAGCACCTTTCCGTGAAGATCCACAAGGAATATGAGGATAACCTGCCGGATGTTCAGGGCAATTTTGCCAATCTCGGCCAGGTCTTCATCAATATGGTCAAGAACGCCATTCAGGCGCTGCCGGAGGGGAGGGGCGCCGTCACATTGAGAACCCGCTCCCTTAAGGAAAGCGACCGCGTGATCATTGACATTGAAGACACGGGCGCGGGCATTGACGGGGCGCGTCTGAAGGATATCTTCAAGCCGTTTTATACGACCAAGGCGGTTGGCCAGGGCACGGGGCTGGGTCTTTATATTTCCCATGAAATCATCACAAGGCATGAAGGGACGATTCATGTTCACAGCGAAGCAGGGCAGGGAACGGTCTTCACGATAGAACTGCCTTGCCGGAGGAGGGAATCTTGATCGGATTGATGGTGGTCGATGACGAGGAGGGCGTCCGGCGCTCACTCAGGAAAGTGCTAGAAAAGGACGGATACGACATCATGCTGGCGGAAAACGGGCAACAGGCCGTGGACATGGCGCGAGAGCATTCCGGCAACCTCGAGACGGTTATTTCCGATTACAAAATGCCGGGCATGGATGGCCTGGAGACGCTTGTGGAGATCGGAAAGATCAATCCCGAGATCACGAGAATCATGCTGACCGGTTACGCGACGATGGAAAGCGCCATTGAATCCGTGAATGCGGGGATCGACGGATTTCTGACCAAGCCTTTCGACAACATGGAGCTTCGGGCGAAGGTGCGCGAGTACAACGTGAAAAAAAGGCTCAAACAGTTCGTCTCCGAACAGATTCTCACGGCGCTGCAAAAGGACGGAGGCATCATTGCGCCGCACAAACGGGTCGTCAGCGTGCTGTTCAGCGATATCCGGGGATTTTCCGGGTTGTCGGAAACCCTCTCGCCCGGCGAGCTTTCCGAGATGCTCAACGTCCATTACTTTACGCCGCTTGACCATATCATCTATGAGTTCAACGGCACGCTGGACAAGCACATCGGAGACAGCATCATGGGGATTTTCGGCGCGCCCGTCAGTTATGGCGACGACGCCCTCCGGGCGGTTTCAAGCGCCCTGCGCATGATGGATGAGATGAAAAGAATCAACGAGACGCTCGATCGGAGGGGCCGCAAAATACCGGTCGGGATCGGCATCGGCACGGGAGAGGTCATGGCCGGCATCTTCGGTTCGTCGCGCAAGAAGGAATATACGATTTTTGGATTGCCCGTCGTGGTGGCGGCGCGGCTGGAACAGATCGCCCGGCCCGGCCAGATCCTGATCTGCGAAGAGACCTATCAACAGGTTCAGGATCATGTTCATGCCGAAAAAGTGGAATTCAAATCGATCAAGGGGATCGAGAAGACCTTCGATTTCTACAGCGTGTTGGGCAAAAGGAGGACATCACTGTGAAAAAAACGGGATTCAGCGTCATTGTTTTGATTGTCTTAATCATTTCCATGCCTGCGTGGGCCTGCACGGTCACGTTCACCGGCAAGAAAGCCTCCGCGGACGGTTCCGTCATCCTGTCCCATTCCGATGACGGACTCAATGATGCCCGTCTGATCCACGTTCCGGCAATGGACCATAAACCGGGCTCGCTGCGGCCGGTCTTTTATTCCCATTGCTCACTGGACTTCAAACCCCAGTGGGGAGCCAGCGAAACGCACCGGATCGCGACCAAAACCCGGGGACCGGGTTATCAGACGCCCGGTGTTCCGCCCAGCGTTCCCCTCGGTTACATCCCCCAGGCGTCCCACACCTTTGCCTATTTTGATGCCAACTACGGCATCATGAACGAGCATCAGCTTTCCATCGCGGAATGTACGGACAAGGCCAAGGTCCATCCGGAACCCGAGGCCGGAAAGCGCATCTTCTACTCGGCCGAGCTGTCGCGCGTGGCCCTTGAACGGTGCAAGACGGCCCGCGAGGCGATCAAGCTGATGGGTGAGTTGATCGAGCAATACGGCTACTATGGCACCGGTGAAACCCTGGTCGTGGCCGACAAGGAGGAAGGCTGGGTCATGGAGATGTGCGGTTACGACATGAACGGGACCGGAGGCGTCTGGGTGGCGCAACGCATTCCGGATGACCGCTTTTTTGTGGCTGCCAACCAGTTCCGGATCAGGGAGATCCGTAAAGGCGCCAAGGACATGATGTATTCCGGCAATGTATTCGATGTGGCGCAACAGAAAGGCTGGTGGAAGCCGGAAAACGGTCCGCTTGACTGGGCGAGCGTGTACGGCGACGGCGAGTTCCACCATCCCTATTATTCCCTGCGCAGGGTCTGGCGCGCGCAGTCCCTGATCGCTCCCTCCCTGAATCTGCCTGCCTGGGTGGAGGGGCCTTTCACGAGGAGATATCCCTTTGCCGTAAAGCCCGACAACAAGCTGGATGTTGCCGATATATTTGCCATTCACCGCGACAACTATGAGGGAACGGAATTCGATTTGACGAAGGGGCCCGCCGCCGGCCCTTTCGGCAACCCCAATCGCTTTGAAGGTCAGGCGGAGGGGATGGCGGACAAGGAGGGCCGCCTGACGCCGCTGAAGGGTGCTTTCGAAAGACCGCTGAACATCTACCGGTGCGTCTATGCCTATGTCAACCAATCGCGCGGCTGGCTGCCCGATGCCATTGGCGGCCTGACGTGGTTCGGGCCGGACAGACCGGCAACGGCGGTTCTGATGCCTTTTTATGCGGGGGCGACGGATCTGCCGGCCAGCCTGCAAACGGGAAACATCCTCAAGTTCGACCGGGGAAGCATGTGGACGGCGTTTAACTATGTCGCCAACTATGCCATGCTCAAATATTCCTTTATGATCAAGGATATAAGCGCCGTGCGAAACAGATTCGAGGCCGGCGCCTTCGGCCGGCAGCGCGCGTTGGAAGAGCAGGCCCTGGCGCTTTGGAAGCAGGGTGATGAGGCGTCCGCGCGAAGTCTTTTAACCCGGTACTCCGAAGAAAATGCCGATGCCGTGATCCGGGAATGGTGGAAACTGGCAGAACTCCTCTACGTCCGGTACAATGACGGCTATCTCAATACAAAGGCCGGTCTTGCCCAGGCCGTGTTCTATCCTTCCTGGTGGCTCAAGCAGGTCGGCTATGAAAACGGTCCCACGGCCTATGAAAAACCTGTCCCGGGTAAATGACCGTTGCGTTGCAGATGGCCGGCAGGATGCCCTCGTGTTCCGGCGTGACGGGGAAAAGTGAAATACCGCTTGACAAAAAGAAGAGAGGGTGTTTAAAAGGCGCCAACTCGAAAGTAACGTTTCAGGTTTTTGAGAGCGTAGATCCAAAGCTCTCGACCGGCAACGTGACAGACATGACGCGGGGTGGAGCAGTCCGGTAGCTCGTTGGGCTCATAACCCAAAGGTCAGAGGTTCGAATCCTCTCCCCGCTACCAAAACAATAACAAGGGGTTAGATGAAAATCTGGCCCCTTTTTTATGGCCTGGATAAATCCGCGCCCTACGCAAAATATTGGTTTTAATGCTTCGGGTTGTATTCTTTCCCTGGCGGTTATGATTTAAAACAAGCACCCCCCGGGTTAAGTCCCCTCATTGTTTTAAGCGCCGGCTCATTCTGGTTTGTTGTACGTCGTAATCCGGTTTGTTGGTCGCTTTTTTCTTCCCAACTCCCGTTAAAAATGATAGAAGCCGAAAAAAACCGATCTGAGTATTTTGATATGGATGATGTCTCTCTCCCGTCCCTTCAGGAAACGGACAAAAGTTTTAATCAGATTCTTGCCGGCGGCGCCAAAACAAAACTACTGGAGTCATTTGTAGCCATCAGTCTCACGGAACTGCTCTTCCGTTGTGAAAGGCTGTCGTGCCGGAAAATTGCAGAGGAACTTGATCTGCATCCCCTCAGGACCCAAAAGTGGCTCCATCTTCTTGGCCTCATAGGGCTTCTGGAAGAAAGTGAAGGCGAGGAGGAAGGTCAGAAGGCCCTTCTTTATGGTCTCTCCCCGCTTGGTTATGGTTTGGTTGATGAAAAGGGCAAGGTGTTTGCTTATAGTTCCGACAAGGTCAATTTCTGGCAGGCCGTTGCCGAGATTGATTTTATCCCCGTACTCAGGGGGAAACCATTGCCGCTTGCCGTCCGTTGGCCGCCCCGGACTTTCGACTCCGCCTACCATCTCGAATGGTGGATGTCCGCCACCGCAGAAGGAGCCATAAAGGCCATTGAAAAAAGCCTGAACCTGAAGGATTACAAAAATATGCTGGATGCGGCGGGTGGAGCGGGCACGATGGCCTGCCACTTCGCGAATCAATACCCCGATCTTGTCATCACCATGTTTAACCTTCCGAATTCTGCCTATCTGGCACGTGAAAATATTGTTGCCAATGGCCTTGTCGAGAGGGTTTTCGTGGAGGAAAGAAATTTTATCACCGATGAATCACTGCCCACGGGGTTTGACATCGTCCTGTGGTCGAGGGTGCTTTGCGATTGGCCCTCCGAGGCCGTCATCAGCCTCCTCGAAAAGACCCGACACGCCCTTTTGCCGGGCGGGGAGATCGTCATATGTGAGCCTCTTGTTGAGGGGAATGAGGATCTCATCATTGCCTGGGAGTTCAGATACATATTCTCCGATGATTTTGGCGTGGCCTGTTACAAGACGAGGGAGGAATACGAATTTCTTCTTCGGGAATCAGGCTTTGAAATGTGCAGCTTCACCCCTCCGGATGAAGATAGTTTCTATAGTGTCATCAGGGCGAGGCGATTATGAACCCGGGTGATTGGAAAGAACACCTTACGCCCCGCAAACGGGACGACCTGTATGAGCATCTGCTTGCAGGGGGGGCGAAGATCCGGCTGCTGGAATCTTTCATTGATTTGAATCTGGGCGCCGTTCTCTGGGAGGGTCCGCTCGGCGCCGCCGACATCGCCAGAAAGCTTGTATTACAGCCGTTTCGGGCCAGGAAGTGGCTTAATGTCCTCTGCCTTCTGGGGCTTATAGAAAAGAAGCTGGTCAGGCAGGGAACGGATATCATCGAGGAGGTCTATTCACTGACTGCTCTTGCGAGGTCGCTCTTTAAGGAAAAAGGACGCTTGCCCCTATATTATGGAAACAAGATCGCCTATTGGAAGAAGGCCGCGTCTTATAATATTAATGAAGTTTTGCAGGGAAAGGACTTGCCTCAGATTGTCAAATGGCCCCCCCAGACCATCAAGCAGGCAAAAGCTTTCACCGCCTGGATGAAGATGACCGCGGATCTTGTCCTCGATACCCTGCAGAAGGCCGTAGATTTCAGACAATATCCGACCCTGCTGCACGTAGCGGGCGGGGATAGCGCCATCACGCACCGTATTGCACAGTGTTATCCCGACATGTCCGTGACCCTCTTCAACCAGCCCGTCTTTGCCTATCTGGCAAGGAAGGAGATGGATAAAGAGGGGAATGGCGGGAAGGTTTCCGTCGTGGAGGGTGATCTGGAGGGGGATGACAACCTTCCCGAAGGATTTTCCGCAGTGCTTTGGACCCGGGTTTTTTCTGATCTGCCGGATGATGCCGTTTTGCATCTGATGAAAAAGACAAGGAAATCTATCGGCAGTGATGGCAGGGTGATCATCTGCGAAACCATGCTTGACGGCAACGAAGATTTTGTGCTGACCTGTGAGTTCAACTACCTGTTTGCCGATGATCTGAAGGCGGGACTCTTCAAGTCAAAAGAGAGATATGAACGCCTCCTGACGGAAGCGGGTTTCAAGGTGACTGATTTCTGGGAGAGCCGGGACGAGGTCATGTACGGCGTCATCACGGCTGATCCCATATGACGGGAGTCTTCAATGATTAAAGGCAGTCGCATCGTCCTGAAACTCTCCAAGCATGAAGATACAATCATTCGCTATGGATGGTTCAATGACGCCGAATTTACGAAACTCTACCTTGGCCGACCCACCTGCACCAACTACAGACAAATAGAGCAGGAGGTGATGCTGGCGATGGAGCCTGCCGTCACATCGGGTCTGTTCGAGCTTGCCGTTCACGCTGATGATGGCGACATCTACATCGGCAATACCTTCTTCCGCAAGATCAACCTCTTGGACAGCAGTGCCGAGTTCGGCATTTTTCTTGGCAACCCGGAGTACCAGGGCAAGAAATTCGGCGAAGAGGTCATAGAACTCATGCTTGATTACGGATTCCAGGAATTGGGACTGCACCGGATATGGCTTACGGTCCTTGCATTCAATCATCGGGCGATACGCTGCTTTGAGAAGTGCGGTTTCAGGCGGGAAGGGGTTTTCCGGGAGGCGATATTTTCCGGAGGCATATTCAATGATGTCTATCTTATGGCCATATTGGAAAATGAACGCAGCAAAAGAATGATTTAACGAGAGGTGTTCTATGAAAAGAAGGACAGGAAACCGGACGTTTTGTTTCATGGTCGTGGCATTTCTAACCCTCTTATTTCTTCTTGCGGGTGGAGAATCCCTGGCCTTTTTCGGAAAGGATACAGACTACGAAGCGGGGGTGAAATATTTTAAAAACAAGGATTACGACCTTGCCAAGCAGTCGCTCTTAAGCGCGCTTAAAGACGACCCGAACGATAACAAGGCCAAGCAGATCCTCGGTTTTGTTTACTTTAAGCTGAACCGGCTGAAGGAAGCTGAAAACATTTTTCTCGCCCTTTACAACAAGAAGAAAGACGATCCAAATGCCCTTCAGGGTCTTGCCTGGGTCAATTTCAATCTTGGCCGGGATGATGAGGCAAAGAAGTTTTTCCGGGAAGAGATAAAATGGGCGAACGATCATCTAAATAATGAAATTTACACTTACTATGAATTAAAGGACAAGGGATATATAGAATCAGTCTACTCAGACGGCTGGTTCGGCCTTGCCCTCATCGCCAAAAGGGCAAAGCAGTTTGACGAAGCACTCCATGGCCTAAAGCAGGCCATGAGGTACAATAGTGAATTTACGGGGGAAGATGTTTTTTTATCACATCAGGGGGACATCTATTTCAATCAGTCAAGATTCGATGAGGCGGCGAAGGCTTACGAAAAAGCAGCAAGAGAGGACAAAAAAAACGCTTCCTATCCTGTAAATGCGGGCTTGTCTTATTACGCGAAAAAGGATTACGCGGCGGCTGAAAAAGCGTTTGAGAGGGCGTTGAAAATAGATGACGTGAACGCCGGAGCTGCTTACGGTCTTTTTCTTGCCCGGTATGAAAAAGGGGATTATGACAAGGCGAAGCAGTCCTTGGTCAGGATGATCGCCATAAACCCCTATTATCCGGACAATGTGACCGTCCACAATATGATAGCGAAACAAAGCGGCTGGTCTGACCTGTGGAAAAATTTCGGGATCGCCTTCTACCGTTTCGGCCATTACTCGCGGGCCGTTTTCATGCTCAATGCCTACCTTGCGTATGTCAAAGCGGACGACGTGGAATCTCTGACCGCAGCCGGCTGGTGCTATCGCTTCCTTGGCGTCAAAGAGACAGCGACAAAGTATTTCCAGAAGGCGGCAGAGCTTGCCCCGATGTCGGATGAAGCGATTGTGGGGCTTGCCTCACTGCAACTCGAGGCGGGAAACACAGCGGAAGCGAAAAAGATGATAGACCATGCATTGAAACTCAACCCCAAAAGCATTTCAGCCAATAATCTGCTTGCCTACCTGTACCTCTATCAGAAAGAGGACGCAAAAGCGCTGGATACCCTGAAAAGGGCAATCGCGCAGAACGAAAAGGATACGATTCTGGCAGGGACGCTTGCCGGCATCTACTTTAATAAAAAGATGTACGCAGAGGCCGCCCGTGAATATGAAAAAATAGTCAGGATAGAAAAGAAATCCGTATCCTCATGGAACAACCTGGGCTGGTGCCGCTACCATAGCGGTCAATACACGGATGCAGTCAGGGCATTTGCCGAATCCAGAAAGATATATCCCAACCAGGCAGAACCCTATTACGGCATGGCCCTGGTTTATGTGAAGATGAATGACCTGGAACAGGCCAGGGTTGAACTGGCCACGAGCCTGCAACTGAAACCCGACTATATTTACGCACAGGAACTGGCGGCCTTGATGAAGGCAAGCAAGGACTGGAAGGACCTGCATCTGGTGGCCGCCGCGGGATATTTTTACAAACAGCAGATCAAAAACGCCCTTGATCTCTATCAAAACTATCTCAAAGAAGATGCCGACGATATAAAGGCCAACCTCGGCGCCGGCTGGTCCCTCTTCTATCTCGGTCAGGGGGATGCGGCTTTTCCCCATTTTCAGCGCGTCTTGAAAGTCGACCCGGAAAACATAGATGCACTGACAGGGTCCGGATGGGTGCTCGCCAACAAGGGTAAAGAGAAAGAGGCCCTCTCGTACATTGAAAGGGCGCTTGCCATGAAACCCGATTTTTCCAACGCCCTCAGGGTAAAAGCGGCCATCCATTATCGTAATAAGGAATTCAAAGAGGCGGAGGATTTATACAAAAGGCTTGCGGGCGCTGAACCATATGCGTCTGATGTGTACAGTAACCGCGCAAGGGTGTTCCTTGCGGAAGGGAAGTATGACAGCGCCATAGACCATTTCAACATCGGGGCGACATTGAATCCGTACACCAGTGATCCCTTTTACGGGCTCGCCCTGTGTTATGCCGGCAAAGAGGATTATGCAAAGGCAAAATCCTTTTTTTACACGGCCATCTCTCTGAATCCGGCGTTTATGGACGGCCAGGAACTTTATGATCTTATCGGCAAGTCAAAGGAACTGGGCGACCTCTACAATGCCCTCGGACAGAGCTACCTCAACCGGCATAACTATGACAAGGCAAAATTCCACTTCCAGCAGATGCTGAGGCGGGATATCGGTAATGAGGATGCCGCACTGGGTCTTGCCGCCGTCTCCTATTACCTGGGTAAGTTCAAGGAAGCCGCCGTTCAATACGGGAATATCCTTAAAAAGGCGCCGTCATCCTCCGAGGTTTGGGATAAATGGAGCATGGCCATGGAAAACCTCGGCTGGAGTTACTTCAACATGAAAGAATATGATCAAGCCCTTGCCGCATTCCAGCGTCTTTCCGGCTATAATGCCAAAGCCTCTTTTATCGCCTCTTTAAACGGTATGGGATGGTGCGAGATGAAGAAGAACAACAGGACGGCGGCTGAAGGATATTTCAGGCAATCGCTGGCCCTGGTGCCCGGCAATTACAGCGCCACGACAGGAATGGCCGCCTTGAAATAGGATCCATAAGGGGTGAAGGCGGATAGACATGGATGCGTTACGTTACGCTCCGCCCATGCACCTGCGACAGGTGATCTGAAAGTGGAAATACCGGTGAGTTGAGGCTTGGCGCCGATCCGCACGGCAATGAAAATCACTTGCCATTCAGCCTTTCCACCGATTGGGAGACAGACGGGTGAAAAAAGTAAAAAAACAGGATATCCAACACCGCGGATGCATCGCTGACAGCCAAAAAAAGAGGGCATGTCATTGGGACTACAGCGGTGCGGTACCCATCTGCGAGAGGCATATGGCGGAGCTGGATGAAAAATATGCATGTGAGAAACCCATCCCATTCAGGGATAATATGATTGAAAGAGGCGAGGAGATGTTTATCCTGAATGCAAGATCGGGGGACATTTACAGTCTGAGTTCCACCGCTGCCCTTGTCATGAAGGGGCTTTTACAGGGGCGGACCTTTTGTTCGATTCTTGAAGACATGGACGCCGTTTTTGAGATCGATTCCTGGGAGCAGGCGCTCCACGACTGCGAGGCATTCTTCAAAACACTCTTCTCCATGGAGTTCATTGCTGCCCGGAAACCAGATGCGATCCCATGAGGCTCCCTTCCGATATTCACGTCGCCATCACAGGATTTTCGGCAATGGACAACCCATACCCCGGTCTGGCGATTGCCCGCTGTCTCAGGACATCGGCTGACTTCGACGGGAGAATCACCGCCCTCGTTTTAGACCCTCTTGCAAACGGGGCTTTTTCACCGGGAGTCGTTGATCATATCTGCCTCGTTCCCTATCCGGCTGCGGGAAAGGATGCCCTCCTCGAACGTATCCGTGGGATTCACCGGAAGACTCCGATTCATGCACTGATCCCCGCCCTTGATTCAGAGGTGATTCTCTATTCCCAGTTGGCCGGGGAACTTGATGACCTGGGAATCAGCCTTCTGCTTCCGCCTTCCGATTCCATAAAATTGCGGGCCAAGCATATTCTGCATGAATTCTGCGTGGCCGCCGGGATCAGGACGCCGCGGACTCTGATCTTAAACAGCATGGAGGAAGTCAAAGGGAAAGGCCGCGAGATCGGCAACCCCTTTGTCATGAAGGCCGTTCTCTGTGATGCGAGGGTTTGTAAATCCATCGCCGAAGGAGAGCAAGAATACCTCCGGCTCTTTTCCCTCTGGGGCTATCCTGTTTTGATGCAGGGTTATATAGCAGGCGAGGAATACGACGTGGCCGCCCTTGCCGATAAAAACTCGGAGATGGCAGGGGCCGTCGCCATGAAGAAGATCGGCATCACCGATAAGGGGAAGGCCTGCGCCGCGGTAACCGTTGAGGATCAAAAACTCCTTCACATCAGTCGTCACATCATAAAAAGACTGAAATGGGTGGGGCCGGTGGAGCTTGAATTCATCCGCGATGAAAAAGGGGCGTTTCATATTATCGAAATCAACAGCCGGTTTCCCTCGTGGATTTATCTGACGGCCTGCGCAGGACAAAATCTTCCTCTTGCCTGTGTAAAACTGGCGCTGGGCATGTCCCCCTGTCTTCCTTCCGATTACCAGGTCGGGAAACTTTTTTTCCGGACGATACAGGATTGCACGATCACCGACGCCAGGCTCTTTGAGCTGGCCGTTTCAGGGGAGACTTTCCTATGATTGTCGGTGTGACGGGTCTTTATACGGGAAGCGAAGTAGAACCGGGATACGCCATACTCGGTTGTCTGAAACAGTCACACGATCCTCAGCTCAAACTGGTCGGTCTGTCGTCCAGCCCTGTTTTCGGGTGTGCCTACAGGAAGGATCTTACGGACAGGACTTATCTTGTTCCAACGCTATCCAAGGACAATGTTGAACTTTATCTGAAGCGAATCAAGGAGATAAAATCTGAAAAAGGCCTTGATGTCCTTATTCCGGCAACAGAGGAGGAAACGTCGGCTCTCGTTCCCTATACCCGCGAACTCAATCGCCTCGGCATCTTGACACTGTTGCCCACGGTCAGGGCCATGAATGCCGTTTCAGACCGGGACAAGATCGCCAGGTTTCAAAACAGGGGCGCAAAGACGATGCCATCCATTTCATCAGGCGAACCAGGAATATCAGGCGGACATCCGATAGCCATGGCCTTTCCCCTCGTGAAGAACCCGGTTTCGACCCCTTTTCCACACCAGCAAATCAAGGGCGATTACTATTCGGCGGCGATCCTGACAGACCGGGATAAAAAAGTGGCAGCCATTGCCGTGGTCCATCAACTGCTTGTCTCCAAGGGAGGAAGCACCTGGATGGGGAAAATCGTTGCCGTTGACGCCATTCAGGACATGGCGGGCAAACTTGCCGCCTATCTCAAATGGACGGGGCCCTTGACCATCAACATCTACGTCGACGAGAAGGGGCGGATTTTTATCATGAGCACTCACCCCGGACTGCCGGACTGGATAAATTTTATCGCCGATGCGGGATTGAATTTTCCCGCCATGATGCTTGACATCATCAGGGGGAGACCCCTATCCCCCGCTCCGGTTATAGCAACGGACGGCTTTTTTGTCCGTATGTCGGTGGATATGGTTACGGACATGAGTGATTTTGGCGCTTTCAGCCTCAAGGGAGTATTGCCTGATGAGTGAAGGAATGAGAAAGAAACCCTACGTCAAACCAACCATAAAAAAGATATCCTTTGCCGGTGTGGAGGGATTCAATGGCGGTGCCGGAAGAGAGACAACTTTTACGGATATAGAAGGATGCTCCATTCAGGATCTGGTCAGGCAATACGGTTCCCCGCTGTTTGTCGTCGCCGAGAATGTCCTCAGGGAATCCTACCGTCTCCTGCATCAGGCTTTCAACGAGCTTTACACAAAATCGACGATTGCCTATTCATATAAAACGAATTACCTCTCGGCCATTTGCGCCGTTCTGCATTCCGAGGGGGCCTGGGCGGAGGTCGTCTCCGGCCTTGAGTACGAAATGGCGAGAAATCTCCATGTTGACGGAAGCCGGATCATATTTAACGGCCCCTACAAAAAACCCCGGGAGCTTGAACGTGCTTTCATGGAGGGGGCGGCGGTAAATATAGATTCCTTTGATGAACTGGAGGCTGCGGAGGCGGCAGGGCTGGCGACCGGTAAGAAAGGCAGGGTCGGCGTACGGGTAAACATGCAGCTCAATCATCCCGCCTGGGACAAGTTCGGTTTCAGCCTCGAAGGGGGAGAGGCATACGAGGCCTGCCGACGGATTGCCCACAGCCGGAGTCTTCATCTGGCAGGTCTTCACTGTCATGCAGGCACCTATATTATTGATCTCGGCGTTTACAGAAAAGTCATGGAGAACCTCGTTTCCCTGGCCATGAACGTTCAGACCGGTCTTGATGCGGAATGGGAGTATCTGGACATCGGCGGAGGTTTCCCCTCGAAGAACACCCTCAACACCATGCTGATGCATGCCGATACGCTTAACCCGCCACTGACGCAATATGCCGGGGCCGTTTGTGGCGTCCTGAACAGGAGGCTTCACGAGTTTAAAAAACCGCCCCGCCTCTTATTGGAGCCGGGACGGAGTGTCGTTGATGAATGTATGTCGCTGCTGACAACCGTATGTGCCGTAAAGAAAAATTCCGAAGGTTTGCGGTTCGCAATCGTTGATGCCGGGGTCAACCTGCTGCCGACGGCGTTCTATTACCGGCATGATCTTGCCCTTGCAGGCCGCGGGCCTGCATTCAGCGGTAGATCGGACAGTGAGGATGCCGGAAAGACGGAAACCATCGATATATTCGGGCCCCTTTGCATGCAGATAGATGTCTTAAGACGGCAGGCGCAGCTTCCTGAAATCGTGAAGGGAGATATTCTCATTATCCGCAATGCGGGCGCTTACAATTTTTCCCAGTCGATGCAATTTATCAATCCCCGCCCGGCCATCGTTCTTTTAAATCGCGGAGATGCGCATATTATCAGACGCGCCGAGAGATATGAGGATATCAAGGGGCTGGAGGATGTGCCGAAAAGGTTAATGAAGGCCCCGGCAGAGGAATAATACATGAACGCCGGTAAATTTCTCCGCGCCGTGCCGCAACTCTGGCAAAATCTGGGAGACCGCTTTCCTGCCGTATTCGTTCTTGACGCCGTCCTTCGCTCCTACGGGCAGGTTATCTTCTCCGATAACCCCCTCTCAGGCCTTTTCATGGTCGCAGGACTTTCTCTTTTCTCCGGCAAACTCGTCTTGTACTCTTTTCTGGGTGCTTTGGCAGCCATCTTTTCATCCCGCCTTGCACACGAGGACAAGTATTTCCTCAGACACGGCATCTCCGGTTATAATGGCGTCATTTTCGGGATATTCTGGAGTTGGTACTTCCAGATATCTCTCCCCGCACTTGTCATGTTTACCATCATGGCATTGCTGCTGACGCCTACCCGTCATGCCA
>Ga0351881_1019_pt1 | contig 57639 bp, 43 predicted proteins | sample BONcelFGM3001E15_FD_206769 | JGI IMG/M metagenome (GOLD analysis project Ga0351881, IMG submission 206769) | Enriched cells from coal bed in the Powder River Basin, Montana, United States - BONCAT cells FGM rep3 HSBNCT.FGM.300.1.E15 ...
TGGCTTCCATGGCCTTTGCGCGGGTCTGATCCTGATCTTCGGACGGCAGGGACTGGATAACCTGGTCATGCGTTTTGCTCAGCGCATACACGCCAACGGCCACATGGTCCAGGTCCGTGTATGCCATGCGCGTGGTCTCTTTGGCGGCTACTTCTTCCATGGCGCGGTTCTGCGTGAATGTCACCAGGAACACAATGATGAGCGGCACACCCGTGAGCAGAAGTCCGTAAATGATAAGTTTTGCTTTCATGGACAATTTAGATCCCATGCGATGAATCTCCTTTAATTGGGCACGGGCCGCACAAGCGAAAAGGCAGAGCGGGGAGTTGTGAAGCAGGGACATTACGGACAGGGGCCGATCAGTCTGCGCTTAACCCGTTTGCGGTTTTTTTAGTACACCCAATTAATATATTTTTTAAATGTTAAAAGCAATAGCATTGAAGAATTATTTTGTGTGTCATCTTAACGATTACAAACAGTATAGGTCAGATATTAATTGATGACATATCGCGTGAGCGTCCCGCGCCGTTGTGCGAAAAACTATGAACGGATTGAGCGGCTTTCATCGATTAGCTAAAAGTAAGTTGCTAATAAGTGCCCGCGGCCCGCCTGTCACCCCGTGTGTGCAGCGGGGTTGAGCTTGATTTCCATGTCCGACACAGGATACGCGGAGCAGGGATGGAAATAGCCGTAGGCGAGGCCGGCCTTGCGGCGGCCGTCGTTTTCGGGCGACACATAGATGCCGCCGTTGATGAGGATGGTGTTGCAGAATCCGCACTCGCCGCTGCGGCACTGGCTGGGCGGGTTGAGGCCCGCGCGCTCGAGCGACACCAGGATGCTCTCTGTTGCTTTTGCGGGAATTTCCATGGTGCGCCGCCCGGCATGCACGGTGATTTCAAACGTTTCTCCGGCCAGCTCTTTTGGGTAATCTTCAAAGATGGTTACGTCCGTGAGTTCGCCGAACACCTCGCGGCGCACACGGCGCGCGGGCAGATGGAACGCGGCCAGTTCCTTGTCCAGGAAATTGTACATGGGCTGCGGGCCGCAGATAAAAAATGTTTTGCCCGCAGGCGGGCCGGCCAGGCTGGAGATGAGTTCGGCGGTGAGAAATCCCGTGGGGCCGTCCCATCCGGGCCCTGGTTCGCTGGCCACAAAATAGGCTTTGATGCGCCCGACGGTTTCATTTTCAAGTTCCTGGAATTCCTGGTGAAACATTTTTTCCTGGGCGTTGCGCACGCCGTAAATCAGGGTGAGGCGCGCATCCGGGTGGTTGGCGGCCAGGTCGCGCATGAGCGAGCGGAACGGGGTGATGCCGCTGCCCCCGGCAAGGCCCACGATGTCGGCGCTGTCGCGCAGGGGTTCGTAATAGAAAAACCCGCAGGGGGCCGAGGCCTGGATTTTTGTGCCTTTGCCCCAGGTGTTCCAGATGAGTTCAGTGAGGAAGCCGCCTTCTTTGCGGCGGATTGTAATTTCATAGAAACGGTCATTCACAGCATTGTCCGGAGACGAGCAGATGGAGTAGGGGCGCGTGATGTGTATGCCGTCCACTGCGACTTTGAGGGACAGGTACTGGCCGGCGCGGAACACGGCGCAGCGCGTTGTGCCGGCGAGGGGGTCGGGCGCCAGGCGGAACGAGCGGGCGTTGGGCGTTTCATCGCGCACATCCACGATTTCCAGGTGCTGGACCACAGGGTGTATTTTCGCGGCGAGCGTATTTACCGGGGGCGGGCCCAGGGGGCGTTTGGACGCGGCATTGATGCGCTGCTTGCGTTCGGGAATGAGGCGGCGCAATTCAAACAGATCCCGCAGATCGCCTTTGATCGAAATTTTCTGTTTCATGATTTGACCCCCAGATTCGCGAGCGTGGCGAGCCCGGCCGCGCGCCCGGACAGCAGGGACGGGCTGTAGCCGTGTCCCATGAACGCGAAGCCGCCCGCAAACTCCAGGCCCTTGATGTATTTTTCCTGAGCCAGGCTCATGATGCGCGCGGGCACGCTGTCCCACACATCGGGTTCATAGCCGTAGATGCCGCCATTGAACGCGCCGGTGTAGCGCGCGAAGGTCACAGGGGTGGCCACCTCGATTTCCTCGATGTGCGCGCGCACATCCACGCCCGTGGCGTTCTCGAATTGCTTGATGAGCGCAGCGGCGATGTCATTCTTGGTTTTCACATAGTCCGCGGGGTTGACGTTGTACCAGGCTTCGGGCATGTGCAGGATGGTGATGCACAGAATGGATGTGCCCGGGGGCGAGCAATCGGGCGCCACACGGTTGAGGCATGTTGTGGCCTGCATTTTGGTGGGGCCGAGCATGCTGCACGCATCGTACAGTTCGCGTGTATTCATGTCATCGGAAATGAAATATCCATAATCCGTAATGCCGAGTTCATCGGGGTTTGCGTCCAGGCCCATATAGACCACGAACCCGCTGGCCGCCACCTTGCGCGCGTTCACCAGTTGATGCGCTTTGGCAGGGACTTGGCCCGGTTCCATGAGGGACCCGTACACCAGGTTGGGCGAGGCGTTGGCAATCACATGGTTTGTTTTAATGGTGTGTCCGTCCGCGGTCACCACGCCGGTGACGCGGCCGCCGCTGGCCAGGATACGTTGCACACGCGTATTGTATTCCACGTGGCCGCCCAGCTCGCGGATGCGGTTTTCCATGGCCATGGCCATTTCCTGGGAGCGGCAGCGCGGCACATAAGCGCCCAGGGTGAGATAGGAAACCAGCATGGCCGCCCAGATGGGGAACCCGAGGCGGTCCATGGGAATGCCCATGTAGCACCAGTAGGGAGCGAGGATTTTCTCGGCGCGTGCGGGCAGCTTGAGGGCGTCGTGCACCTCGGCCACGGTGTAGGGGGCGGTGCGCAGGAAGTTGCCGGCGTGGGTGAACAGGTCGCGCGCGCCCGTGAGCGGGTTGTCCGCGTTCTTGAGGAAGTCCGCGAAATCCCTGGCCATCTTTGCGGGGCCGGGCTTGCCCCCGCGGCCCAGATAGCCGAACGAGTCGTAAATATCCTGGCACAGGTTCATGTAGCGGGTGATGGCGTCGCGGCTTTCCGGGACTTCATCGGCGATGCAGCCGATAAAATCCTGCACACCGAACGGCACACGCACGTTCATGTCCTGGCCGGTGAGGATGAGCCGGTACGCTTCGGGCACGCGCATCCAGTCGATATGCAACCCGGCCTCATCGTCCAGGAACTTGCGCACGCCGCCTTTCATGTCATCGGGGCCCACATCGGACAACTCGTGCAGGGACACGTCGAACTCGAAGCGTCCGCGCACGAAACTCGTGGCGAATCCGCCCGGCAGGTTGTGCTGTTCCAGAACCAGCGGTTTAGCGCCGTTCACGGCCAGGGCCAGGCCCGCGCCCAGGCCGCCGTTTCCCGCGCCCACCACGATCGCGTCATACGATGGATCAAAGCGCGATTCGCTGTTCGGCTTTCCCATGGAATATCCCTCCGGCAAATGGTCTTGAATCCGGGTCCATCCTAATACTCGATCCGATCATATATTCAATGGATTGGCAAGTCAAAAAAACATGCGCGCCAAGGCGCGGCTGCGCGGGTTGAAATTTCATTTCAGATACAAACGGAAACCGCTCAGAATTTATCGTCGTCCCACATGATGAAGCCGCCGGTGTTTGCGCAGGCGCGTGTGAGGAAGGCAGGGGCTGCATCCATGGGCCGGCCGTCCTGTCCGGTGATGCCCGTGGCGCTGGCCAGGGCCTCGGGGTCGAGCACCAGGGCCATGAGGTCATTATTGGGTTGCATAGCGCCGCCGTGTTCGAGCATAGCTTGGGCCATGGGATGCTGCCAGGGGAAAAAACCGCCCAGGGATTCGCACCCGGAGCCACGGACCGCGTCCAGGGCTTCGCGCAGCAGGGCGTTGCACACGGCCTCGGGGTGAGCTCCGGGCGCGTGACATTCCCCGATGAGCAACCGGCTCTTTTTCGCATCGGGTTCCAGCACGATCATGCCTGCCGGCATGTCCTGCACATCGGCGATAATGGAAAACGGTTTGCGGTGCCTGTGCATCATGGGAATGCCGGCCCAATAGGCGGGGGTGCGCAGGGCCAGGCCCCGGGTGGGCGCGTCGCTGTCCCGGTACATATCGCGCAGCAGGGGAATGGATTCCAGGTAGTCGCTGCGGCGGCAGATGATAGTGCGGTCGCGGGCCGCCTGCGCATCGCTTTTTATGGAATAAAACGGGCGGGGCGCGCAGGCGTAACCGAACTTGCCGTAAAAATCGTGCAGATTCGCAAAGAGCACGGAAAGCAGATAACCCCGGGATTTCATATAGGAAATGGCGTCGCGCATCAGCGCCCCGGCCATGCCGCGGCCGCGGAACTGGGGCAGGGTGTGCACATCGGCGATGCCGCCCACGGGCACGTTGCTGCCGTTGATGCGGAACACCCGGTGCAGCACATCCACGCCGCCGGCAATGCCTCCATCGTAAATGGCCAGCCGCGTGTGGCTCAACTTGTGTCCCGGAGAGCGCAGCACTCCATCCCGGAACAACCCTTCATGAACCTGAAACACGCTCGCAGCGTTGCCGATCATGACATCGAGTTCACGCCGGGTTCGCGCGGGGCGGATTTCATAGGATTGCATGGCATTGTGCGGCATAGTCAGATCCCTTCTCCAAACCTGCGTGTATATTGTAGCCGTAATGGAGCGTGTGCGCCAACACATCGCGCATTCGTGAAAAAAGCCACAATCTTCGGGGATATTTCAGGGTTTATGTTTAAAAAATATTTGCGGGGTAAGATAATACTGTTAGTGAAGGCCATGCGGGCTCACGCGACCAGATCCGGGATTCGGCGCGGCCCGCGCAAGGGGCGGCCTTCCATCCTGTTTCTGTGCAGGTGTGACCAGTGGCCGATGATCCGCACAAGCAGAACGATTCGTCCGATGAACCCCGATACAACCAGAACAGCACGATCCGCTCGCGGTGGAAATCCTCGGAATACCGCCCGAAGAGCGCGGGCAATGGAAACGGCAAGCCCCTGGATTTAAAGTGGCTGATCCGCAAACCGGATGTTCCGCACAGCAAATAGGGGGCGCATCCGGCCCGGCTTTCTTGTGCCATATGGAATATGCGCACGCGGTTGTTGCTGTAATAGGCATGCCGCGTGGTGACACCCTGCGCGGCCCCACGGAGGCATTCTTTTGGCGATTTACCGAATCAGTGAGTCCGTGCATGCCGTGTGCGACGGCCTGCTCACGCACCCGCGGGACTGCGCCGCATACATAGCCATGGGCGATGCGCCTGTGCTGGTTGACTGCGGCAGCGGGGAAGGGCGCGCGCCTCTGTTGCGCAACCTGAAAAAACTCGGTGTACATCCGCGCGACATCGCCGGTGTCCTGGGCACCCATTGCCATTACGACCACCTGGCCGGCATCACTGAACTGCGCCGGCATAATCCGGACCTGCGCCTGTCCCTGCACCATGCCGACGCACCGGCCGTGGAAGACGCGGACCAGGAGCTTACGTGCGCGGGCTGGATGTTCGGCCGCGCCCTGCAGCCCGAACGTGTGGACGACGCATTCACCGGCGGCGAAACATTTGACATCGCCGGGCTCTCGTTCGATGTTATCCATACGCCCGGCCACACCCCCGGCTCCGTGTGCTATCGCCTGGAAATCGACGGCAAAGTATTCGTGTTCGCCGGCGACAGCCTCACCCCGAGCTGCGATCGTGTGAATGGCGTGCGCCGGGACTGGGAGCGCACGTTTGACGTGCTCGCGGACATGGAGTATGACGTGTTTCTGCCCGGGCACGCGTCTCAGATCAACAACCCCTATTACGCCGCGCTCATGCTGCCCGGGCCCGCTCCTGTGCGCCGCGCCGCCGTGCGCGCCCTGCGCCGCGCGCGCGTCCCGTTCTGGCATATCGCGTCTTTCCAGTACCGCTACCTCATCACCCCGTTCGCCCGCCTTACCGACATAGTGCCGCATAAAAGCAGCTCATAGACCGATTCAAAAACTATAACGCACGCCGTTATTCTGTTGATATGGAGCGGCTTCCATTGTCATATTCGGGGTGGTGGAATGGCGTGGCGCGCGCGGTTATCTGCGCCAGAATGCGGGGCTGAAAAGCACGAGAATGGTGAACAGCTCCAGGCGGCCCATGGCCATGAGGATGGACAGGAAGATTTTCACTGCGGGATGGAAAAATCCATAATTTTCCACGGAGCCCACGCGGGCCAGGCCCGGGCCGATGTTCCACAACGTGGCGGCCACGGACGTGGTGCTGGTCACCACATCGTGTCCGAATGCGGCCACCACGAGCGAGCCGCCCACGAACAGGGCCATGGCGCATGCAAAGAAGCCAAGGATCTGGCCCACCACCTGGCGCGGCACAACCGTGCGGCCCATACGCACGGTGAGCACGGCTTCGGGATGGTACGTGCGCACCACGCTCTGCATGGCGTATTTGGCGATGACCGCGATGCGCACCACTTTCATGCCCCCGCCTGTGCTGCCCGCGCACCCGCCCACGAACATGAGCGCCACGAGCAGAATTTTTGAAAACGGCGGCCAGGTGTCAAAGTTTGCGGTTCCGAACCCTGTGGTTGTCTGCACGGACACCACCTGGAAAACGCTGTACCGCAGGGCGCTCCAGATACTGTCATATGTGCCGGCGCCCATGAGATTGATGGTCACGGCCAGGGTGCCCAGGCCCACCAGGGCCGCGTAGATTTTAAGCTCCGGGTCATTGAGCGCCTGCTTGAGCTGGCCTCTGAGCGCAATGAAGTACAGGGCGAAGTTCAAGCCCGCGGCGAACATGAACAGGGTGATGACCATGTCGATGGGCGCGCTGTGGAACTGGGCCACGGACATGTTCTTTGTGCTGAATCCGCCTGTGGCCATGGTGCCGAATGTGTGGCACAGGGAATCGAAAAGATCCATGCCGCAGATCATGAGCGCGATGGTTTCCAGGGCCGAGATGCCGATGTAGATATACCAGAGGATGCGCGCGGTATGAAGGATTTTGGGCTGCAATCCTTCAGGGGTTGGGCCGGGCACTTCAGACTTGAACAACTGGCGGCCGCCCACGCCCAGGAACGGCATTATGGCCACGAACAGCACAATAATTCCCATGCCCCCGAGCCAGTGCGTGAAAGAGCGCCAGAACAAAATGCAGCGGCTGTTGGCTTCGATGTCCGAGAGAATGGACGCGCCGGTTGTGGTCAGGCCGCTCATGGATTCAAAATAAGCATCGGCCCAGCCTGTAAATCCGGGGCTGTTCACGGCGAGGACAAAGGGCAGGGCCGCGAACGCGGCGCCCACGAGCCAGCCCAGGCCCACCATGGCCAGGCCCTCGCGCCGGTTTACGTCGCGCTGGGGCGCGCCGCGGCCCATGAAAAAGAGGCTGCCGCCTGTGAGCGCGCACACGGCCATGGATCCGACGATGGCCCACGCATCGCGCTCGCCGTAATAAAAACCCCACGCCGCGCTGAAGATCATGCTCGCGCCCAGCAGCATAATGAGCAGGCCCAGGAGCCGCGCCATAATCCGCCAGTTCAGCATGCGCGGCGCCTCCGCGTGGCGCGCATGCTGAACCGGTCCGGGCCTGCGGGCCCGACCATTGCTTGTGCGCCTGCATGAATTTTAAAATCATGGTATTTCATAAGATTCATTTAATAAAAGAGTTTTTCGATTTTTGAAATGTTTTCGGGCCGGGTGAAGATGATAATGGTGTCCCCTGGCTCCAGGGTGTCGTTGCCGGACGGAATGATGACTTCTTCGCCGCGCACGATGGAGCCGGCCACGGACCCGCGGGGCAGGCCCGCGTGCATGAGTTTCTTCCCGGCAACTTCGGCATGGTGCGCCACGCGCACTTCAATCATTTCGGCCTTTTCCTTTTCCAGCACGGCCACGGATTCGATGTTGCCGCGCCGCACGAAACGCAGAATCTCATTCACGGTGAGCAGCCGGGGGCTCACGGCCATGTCAATGCCCAGGCGTTTGACGATGCCCACGTAGTCGGGCCGCTCCACCATGACAATGGTTTCGGCCACGCCCAGTTCGCGCGCCAGCAGGCCCGAGAGGATGTTGTCTTCGTCCTCGCCGCTGAGGGCCACGAATGCGTCGGCGTTTGCAATGCCTTCTTCTTTGAGCAGGTTGGCGTCGGTGCCGTCTCCGGCCAGAACCAGGGTGCGCTCCAGGCTTTCGCTGAGGAACACGGCGCGGTCCCGGTCGCGCTCGATAATCTTTACATCCAGTTCGTCGCGTTCCAGCATGCGGGCCAGGGCGAATCCCATGCTGCCCCCGCCCAGGATGAACACGCTCTGGCGCGGGGGGCTGCTGCGCCCGAACACTTTGTTTGCTTTGTGCAGGTTTTCGGTTTTGCCGATGATGTAGACCCGGTCCTCGGCTTCGATAATGGTGTCGCCCGTGGGCACGATGATGCGGCCCGCGCGCGAGATGGCGGCCACCAGGCCCACGCGGTCGCGGGGCAAGTCGCGCAGGGGCTTGCCCGCGGCGCGGCTGCGCGCGCCCACGGCCAGCTCGCGCATCTGCACTTTGCCGCGCGCGAAATTCTCCACGGCCAGGGCGCCCGGCGTGCGCAGCAGTTTGCCGATTTCATTGGACGTCAGGGTGTCGGGATTCACGATGTGATCAATTTCAAACAGGGAGGAGTAGGCGTACATGGGCCCGGGCTGGTAAATGGCTTTGCGCGCGCGGGCAATGGTTTTCCCGGCACCCAGCTTGCGCGCGGCCATGGCCGCCAGGATGTTGATTTCATCCACGTTGGTGACCGCGGCCAGGAAATCGCAGTCGCCAACGCCCACCATGCGCATCACGCTGAGGTCCGTGCCCTCGCCGCGCATGGTGCCCACGTCCAGTTTCTCGTTAATGGCCGCCAGCTTTTCGTCGTCGTTGTCGATGACGGTGACATTATGCCCCTCGCGGGTCAGCATGTCCGCCAGGTTCTGGCCCACGGCGCCGCCGCCGATAATTACGGCTTTCATCTACGGGTGTTCCTCTCTGGCTCAAACTCGTTTAACCGGCTGATTTTAACACAAAACCAAACAAATTATAACGCGATGGCTCATTCGCGACACGCTTAAACGCTTAGGAAACAAAAAAACGTGCTCCACGCCGGACATTATTTAGAGGCCGGAGACCGGCCCGGTTATGGTATTGGCTTTTAGCCTATGATATACTCACACATTAATCGGGCGTTGATCCCGGCCGGATGGAGGCGGTAGTTTGGGCGCAGTCAAAGTGGTGCATACAGCGGACTCGCACCTTGGCACGCGGTTTCCGCATATGGATAAGGAAGCCGAAGCCATGCGCGCGGAAGATGTGTTCCGCGTGTTCGGGGACATGATTCAATCCGTGATCAAGGATCGTGCGCATCTGCTGCTGGTGGCGGGCGACCTGTTCGCGCGCACCAACATACAGCGCGAAACCATCTCCCGCGTTCTGGAGTGGTTCGCGGCCGTGCATGAAAAACTGCCCCACACGCGCATCGTGCTCACGCCCGGCGAAGATGAAGTGTTGGTGCGCAAGGACGGGTCCGTGGACTGTACGCTCAGCGTGTTCGAGCATCTTTCCTATGTGGATGTGATCGGGCGCGGCCCGGACTGCGACCGCAAAGTTTATGACCTCAACGGCCAGGACGTGACCGTGGGCTCGTGCCCGTTCGAGCTGTTTTTCGAACCCGATTTTACGCCCCGGCGCATTTTGCCCGTAAAGCGCGGATGCGGCATCTTCCTGCTGCACGCTTATGCGCGCCGCCGCCGCCTGCTTCCCCTGGATACCAATGAATTCAAGGAACGCGTGCTCGAACCCCTGGCCGCGCGCGGTTACCGCTACGTGGCCCTGGGGCACAACCACAGCCTGGGCACCATTGAGCACGACAATATCATGGCCGTGTATCCGGGCAGCCTCGAGCGCCTGGCCGTGGACGAAGACCGCGGGAAAAAATATTTCGTGACATTTACTATTGACCGCAACGGCGCGCCCGGCCCGCCCGAACCCGTGCGCACACGCGTGCGCCCGCTCGAATATATTACCCTCAGTTGTTCCCTGGGCGAAGACAGCGTGCCCGCCACCCTGGACGACATGGCCGGCAGCGGCGGCAAAGAAAAAATCCTGTACCTGGTCCTTGAGGGCCAGATGGCATTCGACGCTTTTAACAAATTCAGAAACAGCGAAACCCTGGCCAGTCTGCGCCAGCGCTATGCCGCCGTGCACCTGGACAACCGCCTGGTGCTCGCGGACCGGGCCACGGGCTATGACTTCAACGCCCTGCGTGTGGGCGCGCCCGCCGAGGAGTTTCGCCGCTTCATGGAACGCGAAATGGCCCAGGCAACAGACGGCAGCGAGGAAAAACGACTCCTGGCCGAACTGTTCGAAATGGGGATGAGGGAGATCGAACAGGACCTGTGATCATCCACTCCATACATGCCCGCAATTTCATGCGCTTCGCCGACTTCGCACTGGACGATCTGCCGGACCGCGGCCTCATCGGCATTTTCGGCGACAACGAGTGCGGCAAAAGCTCCATCGGCGAACTCATCTGCTTCTGCCTGTTCGGCCGCACCACCAAGGCCCCGGACGGCGACCCCGGGCGCATCGTGCGCTGGGGCGAAACCGAGTGCGAAACCGAAATCGTTTTTTCCGTGGGCCACGAGCAGTACCGCATCCAGCGCACCCTGGGCGCCGAGGGCCTGCAACAGGGACTCATGATCAACCTGGCCACCGGCGAACGCGTGGCCGGCCAGGCCAGCGACATCGAGGCCGCGGTCAGCGACCGCCTCAACTACGGCTTTAAAGAATTCCGCTATTCCACGTATATTGCACAAAACGAACTCGACATCATCCTGCACAGCGCATCGGACCGCCGCGACGTGCTCAACAGCATGCTCGGCGTGGGCCTCATGGAAAAAATCTCACGCCGCGTTGCCGATAAGAGGCGGGATCAGGATGTCTCCCTGGACCGCCACCGCCGCCGCATGGACGACAAGTCCGAGGTGCGCGCCGTGTACCAGGCGCGCCGCGACGACCTGTTCCGCGTAGAAGCCGAACTGGACGAACGCAACCGCGACCTGGTGGCGGCCCTGCGCGAGCGCGACGCGCTCGTCTCCACCTACAGCCTGCTTGAAGAAATCCGCCGCAAGTCCGAGCAGTTCAATGTGCTGGACTCGCGCATCAAAAGCCGGCGCGAACACTTGCGCAAGCTTGAGGCCGAAGCCGCGGACCTTATGCGCGAAACCGACCGCATCCCCAGAATCCTCGAAGACAGCGCGGCCAAGGAAGAGCGGATTCAGGAAATTTCTTCATCCAGCATGCAGGAGCTTGAGGACAAATTCGCGCGCATCGATCAGTACCGCAAGCGCACGGCGGACCGCGACACACAGGTCAAGGTGATTGAAAGAAAAGAAGCCGACCTGGCGAAAATCACAAAGCAACTCGAAACATATGAAGGAAAAGAAGATCGTTATAAAAAAGCGGCCCAGGAACTCACATCCATCGAGTTCTTTCTGGAATCCTTTTCCGGCGAACAGCGCTTTCAAAGCATGGTGTCCAACCTGATGAAGGACACGGAGTTGTTGGAAACAGAATTGCAGAAAGTGCGCGACGCGTTTATCCGCGAGTATGAATACGCCGTCACCCAGGACGGGCAGCTCGCTTCGCAGATTGAACGCATGGAGCGCCAGCTCAAAAGCACGACTATCGAGGAAGTCACCGCGGACCAGCTCGCCACCCTGCAGGCTCAGGAATCCGCGGTGTCCCGCAACAGGGACATCTCCATCGCCGTGGGTATGGCCGCCATGATTATCGGCGCTGTGCTCACATTGATTCTCGGCAACATGCTGTTCCTGATTGCGGCGGCGCCCCTGATCCCGGCCTGGGGCGCGGCCTACGCCATGCAGCAGCGGCTCGCCAGGGCGCGCCAGCGCGTTGTCACCGCGCAACAGAAATTTTATGCGTTCAATATCACACAGCGTTCTCTCATTGAAATTGAAGAATCCCTGGAAGAAAGCCGTGAAAAGCGCAAGCAGGCCAAACAGGACATCACGGCCAGGGAACGCCTGGTGGACGCCTGCAAGTCCATTTACACGGACTGCTTCGCCGACCTCGGCAAATCCGTGGATACCATCGAAAATTCCGCGGTCAAGGAACTCGCGCGCGCACGCGCCATCATGGAGGAAATTCTCACAGGCTACGAAAACCTGCGGTCCCTGGTCAGCGACGACCTGCCGTTTCTGGAAATCGCGGGCATGGAGGCCGGGGGCCTGCTGTCCGGCAAACACGAGCGCCGCGAGGAATTGAAAGCCGAGATCAACAGCCTGACAAAAGACATTCAAAATATGCGCGGCCTGGTGTCGCAGAGCGAAACCCTGCTCGACTCCATCGCCGCGGAAAAGGCGCAACTCAACGCCATCGAAGACGAACTCGACGCCCTGGGCGTAACCGATGTGGACGAGCCGGATCTCAAAAAGGAAATCCAGTCCCTGGACCTGCAGGTGGAGCAGTTGCACCGCGAAATCGAGGAAAACAAGCGGGAGATCGAGCGCATCCGGGCCCGCGCGGACGAGGCCTCGGTCATCGAGGATAAGCGCAAACAGGTTATCAACGAAATCGACGCGGACCTCATCCATTTCTACGAATTAAAGGAAGCCACCCGCGACATCGACTGCACGGACGAGCGGTTCGCGGATATGCAGGTTAAAAAAGAAGAAGCCGGCGAGACCATCGTGACCCTGCGCGAAAGCGTGGCCGGGCTCGACGCGCAGCGCAAAATCATCCGCAAGGACCTGGAGCGCGCCACGGCCGTTGAACAAGAAATCCAGCAGTTGCAGGACCAGGCGCTTGATATGGAAAACCATGTGCTCAAGCTGCGTGAACTGGAAAATCTGTTCCTCAGCACAGGCCTGGACATCAAAAAGCGCCTCATCCCCCAGATCGAATCGTACTTCGCATGGATCATGCCCCGGTTGACCCGCGGCCGCTACCACCAGGTGCGGCTCAGCGACGACTTCGACATCAGCGTGTATTCCGACGAAAAGGGCGATTACGTGAGCCTGGACACCCTCAGCGGCGGCACCATGGACCAACTCCTCATCGCCCTGCGCCTGGCCTTCGCGCGCGCCGCCACGTCCGGCTCCTATTACCCCAATCAGTTCCTGTTCCTGGACGAACCCATCAGCGCCTTCGACGAATCCCGGCGCGAGTTGTTCTTCGATCTCCTTGAAACACTCAAGGAAGGTTTTCAGCAAATCTTCCTCATCTCGCACCTGCCGCACCTCGAAGAATTCGTAGACTGCTACATGCACGTCACCCTCAACCAAACCACGCAACCCGCAGCCCAAAGCTGGGCGTGACCCGGCGCCGCCCGCACGCCGCGCATTTGCTTTCGGCCTGTGCGGATGTTTCATAAACGCCATGGCCCCGAACATTAGGGCATCATCACATAATGCCGGCAATGTCCGGGAATCCAGGGACAATAGGATTGAGGCGGTCAGTTACAGGGTAATGCCCATGTTATCCAGGAGCAGGCCCTGCTGAGCATAAAGAGAGGATAGGGCCTTGATGGTGTCGGCCAGGGCCTGGGCTTGGTCCACCTCGGCCTGCAGGGCGTCGCGCTGGGCCTGGTTCACTTGCAGGATGGTGCTGCGGCCCACGCGGTACTTCTCAGATTCGGCGCGCAGTTTTTCCTGTTGCAGTTGAAGGGATGCGGTGGTGGCGGTGACCTGGCTGCGCGCGCGTTCGAGTTCGATCCATGCGCCGCGCACGTCTTCCTGGGCCAGGGCTTTGAGGTTGGCCATGGCCAGGTCAAGCTGTTCCTGTTTGATCTGGGTTTGCTTGTGCGCAACCTTGTCGCTGCGGTTGCCCAGGGTGTAGCTCATGCTGAGCCCGGCCGAGATGTCGGACGCGTCGCTGAAGATATCCCCGGCGGAGCTGCCGAACGTGGACGCGTAGCCTGTGCGGCCCAGGGTCACGAAAGCGTCGAGGTAGGGCAGGAGCCCGTTTTTGGTTTTCACCACATCGAGTTCCCCGCGCTGGATGTTGAGGCGCGCCTGGTTGAGGTCGGGGCGGTGCTGCAGGGCGGCTGCGATTTGCGCGTCGCGCGGGCCAGGGTCCGCGGCGGGCGCGGCCAGGGCGTCGGATACGGATACGGGCGCATCCCAGAAATCTGCATTGCTGCCCGGGTGCATGAGGCGCAGCAGGGTGAGGCGCAGGGCGTCGGCGCTGCTGTGCGCGTTGATGAGCGACTGCTCGCGGAGCGCCACCTCGGCGCGTGCGGCCACCAGGTCGATTTCCGCCAGACTCCCGATTTCCACGCGCGTGTCCGTTTCTTCATACTGATCCTTGGCCAGTTGCAGGGACGATTCATAAATCTGGATTTTGCGCAGGGCCAGGGCGTAATTCCAATAGGTGTCGATGACGTTTTTAACCAGTGTTTCGGCGTAGGCTTGCAATTCAAAACGTGACGATTCGGAATCGAGCTGGGCCTGGCGCAGGCTCACCAGGTTCACAGCGCTGCCCGCGCCCTGGAGCAGGGGCTTGGTTACGGTGAGGCCCAGGCCCGTGGTGTAGCGCCCGTCCGCGGTGGTTGCGTCGGCATTGGTTGCGGTCAGGCCCAGGGACACGGATTCCCCGGACGTGAGGCGCTGGGACAGGTCCACGGACGCCTTGTTGGATCGGCTCTTGGCGCCGGAGTCGGCTTCCCTGTTTGAGCCGGACACGGACGCGGACAGATCCGTGTCAAAGGCTGCGTCCTGGCGCGTTTCATTGAGCTTTGTGCTCTCGGGGTTCAGGCGCTGGATTTCCAGGGCCGGGTTGTTCTCGAGCATGAGCAGTATGGCGTCATTCAGAGACAAATCGAATGACGCGGGCTGCCCGGCGCAAGCCGGGGCGCCCATGCAAAGCAGAACCGCAACAGCAAGGCAGGCCGCGGACAACATTGTGCGGGCTGTAGTCATCTGGTTTTGAAAATTCCTTTTCATTTCATTCACCTGGATTCATTCGTAGTAGAGACATTCGATGGGATTGAGCTGGGCCGCGCGCCATGCCGGGTAGAACCCGAAGAAGATACCCACGCCCGCGGCAAAGCTCATTGACAATACAACGCTCTGCACAGACACTACAGGATTAAAGTCCTGCACAAAATGCCCGATAGCCGCGGCCGCGCCAATGCCAGCGGCCATGCCGATGATCCCGCCCACGGCGCTCATGATCATAGCCTCAAGAAGGAACTGTTGCAAAATATCGCGATCCCGCGCGCCGATGGCTTTGCGGATGCCGATTTCGCGCGTGCGCTCGGTCACGGTCACCAGCATGATGTTCATGATGCCGATGCCGCCCACGAGCAGGGAAATGAACGCGATGCCGCCGAGCAGAAATGTGAATTGTTTGGTTACGGTGGACATGGTTTCGATCATGTCCGCCTGGTTGCGCACCTCGAAATCGTCGTCGTTCGGGTTGGTGATTCTGTGGCGTTTGCGCAACTCGGCCGCGATTTCCTCTTCCACCTTTTTCATGCCCTTGCTGTCCTTGGCCTGGATCTCGATGCCGGTCAGGTAGTCCAGTCCGAACATAATGTTCATGGCCGTGGTGTAGGGCACGATGGCCTGGTTGTCGGCGCTGAAGAACGAGTCCCCGCCCTTGGACTTGAGCATGCCGATGTATTCAAAATTCAAACCGTTGACCTTGATATGGCCGCCCAAATCGTTTTTTGTGAGTTCCAGGCTCTCGGCGGCTTCGGACCCGAGTACGATGACACGGGCGTTGCGATCCGTCTCCGTGTCCGTGAAGAAACGGCCGTAATCCATCTGGTAGTTGTTGCTGGAAAGGTAAGTGATGGCGGTTCCCACCACCCGCGTGCGGGCATTCTTGTTCAGGAACTTGAGCTGGGCGTTGCCGTTGGCCACAGGGGCCACGGTATTCACGCCGTCCAGGGCCAGCAGAGCCTGGGCGTCTGCGACGGTGAGGGTCTGCACGTCGTCGCCGCGCACGCCGCCGCGGTCGCGGCCCGCGCCCGGGCGCACGCTGAGCCGGTTGGTGCCCATGGTCTGAATGCGGCTCAGAACATCTTTTTGCGCGCCCGTGCCGATAGCGAGCATGGTGATGACCGCGCCCACGCCGATGATAATTCCCAACATGGCCAGAAACGAGCGTAGCTTGTTGGCAATCAGGCTCTTGAGCGCGGATTTTACAATGGTAAGGAAAAGCATGGTTGTCGCGTCCTTTTATACGCCGTTGAACACGCGGCCGTCTTTCATGCGGATGGTGCGGCCGCAGCGGCCGGCCACTTCGGGGTCGTGGGTGACCACGATGATGGTGCGGCCCTGTTTGTTGAGGTCCTCAAAAAGGCACAGGATTTCGTCGCTGGTGCGGCTGTCCAGATTCCCCGTGGGTTCGTCGGCGAGCAGGATGTCCGGGTCATTGACCAGGGCGCGGGCCACAGCCACGCGCTGGCGCTGGCCTCCGGACAACTGGGCCGGCTCGTGGTGCATGCGGTCGCCCAGGCCCACGGCTTCCAGGGCTTTGGCCGCAAGATGATGCGTGTCGGATTTGCCTGCATATTGCAGGGGCAGTTCCACATTCTGCTGCGCGCTGATGCGGGGCAGCAGGTTGAACGACTGGAATATGAACCCGATGCGCTTGTTGCGGATGTGCGCGAGTTTGTCCTTGTTGTGCCGGGACACGTCTTCACCGGCCAGCACGTATGAGCCGGAATCCGGCCGGTCCAGGCAGCCCAGGATATTCATGAGCGTGGTTTTGCCGCTGCCGGACGTGCCGATCACGCCCACCATTTCGCCCTGCTCAATGGTGATGCTCACGCCGTCGAGCGCGCGCACTTCGGCGTCGCCCATGTGGTATATTTTGATGAGGTCCTGCGTTTGAATCAGCATGCGTGTGTGTCTCCGATCAGTGTCCGCCCCGGCGGCCCGGGCCGGCGCCGGGCATCATGCCGCCGCCAGGGGGGCCCTGGCGTCCCGTCTGGCTCCACTTGCTCGCGTCCGCGCCCTGTTTGACCTGGATTTTGTCGCCCGGCTCAAGCCCGCTTGTGATTTCCACCAGGAATCCGGTTTCAATGCCGGTTTCCACAACGCGTTTTTCAGTCTTGTCCGGTCCCGTGACCAGGGTTGCGACTTTCTCGCCCTTGTCGTTACGGCTCACGGCTGATGCGGGAATGGTGAGCGCATCTTGTTTCATTTCCACAATAATCTCCACATCCGCGGACATCTCTGGCATGAGCAGATTTTTGTTATCGCTCATGACCTCGATTTTCACCTCGAACGTGACCACGTTGGATGTGTTCTTGCCCTTGCGGGCCACGCGCTCCACTTTTCCCATAAAGCGCTCATTGGGATAAGCGTCCACGGTGATTTTTACGGGCTGGCCGCGCTGTACATTGGCGATGTCGCTTTCATCCACGTCCGCGTTTACAAAGATTTTGGACATGTCGGAAATGACCAGGATGGTGGTGCCGCCGCCCACGTTGCTGATGCCCGAGGAAATAATCTGGCCGATCTGCACGTTGCGGGCGGTGATAACCCCGTCCATGTCACTGGGAGCATAGATTTTTGTGTCGTCCAGGCCCTGCCGGGTCAGCTCCATATTCATGGATGCGGATTCGAGGTTGGCCCGGGCCTGGATAATGTCCTGGCGCTGAACCACGAGCGCGGCCTTGTCCGCGTCGAGTTCGTCAAAGCGCAGTTTGGCCTGTTCGTAGGCGGCCCAGGCTGTGGTGGCGCTGGTTTGCGCGGTGTCGAGTTCCTCGCGGCTGGCGAGTTTTTTCTCATAGAGCTGGCGCACGCGTTCGAGCTTGGCGTCCGCGTCCTGGGCTTTGCTCTTTGCGGACTTGAGGCTTACTTCCGCATTTTTATATGCAATCGCCAGGTTTTTTTCAGACACGGCCAGGTTGCCCTGGGCTTTGCTCAGGCCCGCGCGGGACGAATCCAGGCTGGCCTGCGCCTTGTTCAAGTTGCGCTGCTCGTCCACGGGGTCAAGTTCGGCCACGAGTGCGCCCTTTGGCACGGTGTCGCTCACGTCAAAGGGCAGAGTAATAATCTCGCCGCTGGCCTTGCTCTTGATTTCCACGTCCATGTTGGACACCACCACGCCGCTGGCTTCCACGGTCTTGGCGATGCGTCCGCGGGTCACTTCCACAATCTTGACTTCTTCTTTGATCTCATCCGTTTTTTTGCCCTTGGTTTTCCAGAGCCATATAGAGCTGGCGGCCAGGGCTACTACCAGGATGATGACAATCGCTTTCTTCATAACAGCCTCCTGCGCACAGTGTGCGCGCGGTGTGATTTGCGTTTGATTATTGTTTCTGTATCAGTTTGGAAATATTCGTGTCCAGATCCTTCATTGCCGCGGCGCACTGGGCCTTGTCTTTGAGGCAGGAATCGATGGCGGCTTCTGTGAATCCCCTCATTTTCGGCCGGTTCGTTTTGCACAGGTCCGGATTGGCTTCGCAGTGGGTTTTGAAGGTTTTACGGATGGAGCGCAGGGTATCGCATTCATCGGGGCTGGCTTCGCAGAGCTGGTCGGTTTTTTCGCGCATCGCGCCGCGGGCCTGTTTTTTGTTCTTGCGGGCGCCGCGCCGCTGATCGTTGCGCGGGCCTTTTTCTCCGCGCTTGTGATCCTTATTGCCTTTACCCATTTCCCCGCCCTGGCGGCCCTGTTGCCCATCGGCGTTTTTCTGGCCACCATTTGCCTCGGGCTTGGCGTCCTGTGCCGCGGGCTTTTTTGGGCTCGCGCTTTTGCATGACGCGCCGGTCATAGACAGGCTTGCAGCCACAAGCAGGATGAGCGTGAAAATCAGTGTTTTCTTCATGGTTCCCTCCGCGTGCCCGGTGCTTAGGCCCGGACTGGTGTGCGCTTGTTTTGTTGGATGCGCACTATCCATGTTTTATTCCCTGTCGCCGGGAAAAAGTTACGTGGGATTTATTTGCCTTTGCCGTGTCCGCGTTTTGCGCCATCATTCCCGCGTCTGTCTTTCATAAAGAGGGGGGGGGCGGTGGCCGTTCTTGTCGCGCATGGCGCGGTGTTCCTTGACGAGTTTCTCAAGCTTGGTTTTTTGATCCGCATCGAGGATTACCTCGAGTTGCTCCACGGTGTCGTCTTCGATGGCCTGGAACCGCACTTGCATCTGGTCGCGCATGCCCATGAGCTGTTCATGCTGCGCGTCGAAAATAGCGCCCGCCTTTTGAACCTGCTCATCCGTAAGCGTTAATTCTTCGGTGATGCGGGACAGGAACATTTTTTTGATTTGTTCTTTGTCAGGCTCGGGTCTGCCGGGCCCGCCTTTGTGCATCCAGATTTTGTCTTTGTCCGGTCTCGGCGCCCTGGCGCACTGCGCGGCCACGGTGGAGCGTGCGCGGTTGTATCCGATGAGCGCGCCGCCCAGTGCGCCGGCAGCGAACACCAGCACGAGAACAGCCGCAAACCATGTTTTGTTATTACTTTTCATAAATCATCACATCCCGTTTTCAGAGTCCTGCGCGGCTGTGACCGCGTAAATGCTGTCCAGGGCGGCGGTTCTGTCCCCAAACAGGTACTGTTGTTCGGTTTCGGACAGGGCATAGCCGAGCAGGGGCGTTTCGATTTCCGCAACCGCTTCGGCCTGAGTGGCCGCGGCCTGCGCGGAAACAACCGGTGCGGGGACATTCTTAAGCTGCGCGATTTGAACATAAAGAAGCGCGCCCAGGGCCAGGCAAAGGCACGCGGCCACGGGGATCATCGCCCGGCTCAATCGTGCGGCGTCGCGCCACACGGACGCGAGGGCTGGGCCCGCAGAGGCCCGCGTACGCACGCGTTCCATGAAATCGGGCGCGGCCATGGCCGCGGGCTTTGCGCCCATGAGAGCCGCCAGAGCGGCATAGTCCCTCAAGCGCGCGCGGCATGCCGCACACTCGGCCAGGTGCGCTTCGAATTCCTGTGTTTCCCCGGCGCCAAGCTCTTTGTCGAAATAGCGAGACGCGGTTTTTCCATATCGGCATTGGTTCATGTTTACCACTCTCCCCGGCCGTTACATCTGCGGCCAAAGATCTTTTCTCATTTTCTCCCGGGCCCGGTACATGCGCGATTCCACAGTGCCTATGGATATGCCCAGAATGCCAGCTATTTCCTTGTATGATTTGTCTTCAAACTGGTGGAGAACGAACACCTCGCGGAACTCGGCCGGCAGATTGAGCAGGGCTTTTTGCAGGGCCTGGCCCGTTTGTTTTTGTTCAAAACGCCGCTCCAGGGTGTCGGACTCTGTTGCGAACCGGGCCAGCATATCGAGTTCCTCACCGGTGAGGCCAGTGACCAGGCGCAGGCCGCGGCTTCTCTTGCGCAGGTGCGCCCGGGCCGCGTTCATGGCGATGGTATAGAGCCATGTGGACAGGGCCGCCTCGCCCCGGAACTCGTCCAGGTGCACATGCGCCTTGAGGTACACGTCCTGGATTACATCCTCGGCGTCCTGGTGATTGCCGAGCATGCAGTAAACCGCATTGAAAAGTTTGTCTACATGTTCGCCCAGCAGTTGTTCGTTGGTGTTGCGGTCCAAGTCGGCGGCTCTCGCTCGCGGCCCCGGCAGGGGCGTTGTTTTCAGTCTCTGGTTTCCCATTGCATTATATGAGATGTCCGGCCACGCGCATTATTCCCGGCCACAGAAAGTTTTTGAGCCTGATGGCATATTCAAAGAATCCCGTTACATGATGCGGGGCTGTTTATTGAGGCAATTGCCTGCCAAAAGATTTAGGAGGATTTTGAGGAAACCCTTTTAAAAGATTTTCTTATAAGTCGCCGGAGTCAATTTTATTCGATGGCCACGGGCAGGGTTGCTGTGAGCGGGCGCCAGCGCGTGTCGTCGTAGGCCAGAATTGCGGAGACGCCTCCGGCCGCCGGCTTTGCGCCGGGCGCGGCATGCAGGGTGATAACGGCGCGGGCCGTGTCTCCGGGATGAATGATAATGCTGCGGCCGGGTGCGTCCAGGGTGAGGCCGTTCACATCATGCTTGAGCGTGATGCTGCATTTCATGGTTTCGCCGGTGTGGTTGGCGATGATCACGGTGGCGCGGGCCTGGCCACCGGGCTTCAGGGACGCGGGGGCTGTGTCGAACCGGAACCGGTCGGGAATAAAGAACGGCTCGGAGGTGTTAATGGATACGGAGTGGGGCAGGCCGCCGTGCGTAGTGGATTCCACGCGCACCACGCCGCGCCCGGCGTTGGGCGGGGTCATGTTGAAGCGGCGCCCGGCGGCGAGCAGGGACTGCTTGCCGGCCGGGCGCGCATTTGACCCGATGAAGATCAGCATGTTGCGCAGTGTGTATCCTGCAATGTTGCGCAGTGTCAAAACCGGGCTGCCGGCGGCATTGGTGTACAGGTCGGGTTCGAGTTCGCGGAATGTCTCGCGCAGGGCGGTTTTCATGCCGGGGTCATACGCTGTGCCATCGGGCGCGCGCAGTCCAGGCAGGGCAGGGCTCTGAGTTGTGAAGGCGGTGTAGATGCCGCCTGAGGGGGACGGGCCGGATTCAACGCAGGCGGCCCAGGTGCTTAGAAGAAACGCGGCGGCGTGGGCCGGCGCGGCGCGCGAAACGCCCGCGCCCGAGGCGTCCCACGGGTACATGTAGGAGGGGAGCGTGTTGCGGGTCTGGTCCGAAGCGGCGGCGCAGGCCGCCGCGGCGCCGGGCCCGCGGGCCGCTCGGGCAACCATGGAAATATTGCGCGCCACGCGGTCGCCGGGAGCAATGTCAATCGGGCCGCGGTAGGCCACGGGCCGGCGGTAGGGATCCACGGCTGCGATGAGCGACGCCATGACATACAAACTATTGGGCTTGTCTGTGCTGATTTCCCAGAACAGGATATTGGGGTGCTCTTTGAGCGCGAATACGGTTTCGTTAAAGTACTCGGCCGTGAGCGCGGGAACGACCATGATGCCGCGTTCCATGGCCTGGGTCATGAGGCGCGGTGTGGGGTTGTTGGTGTGCAGGGTGTTCACGCCGGCGCGCCGCAGGGCGTCCAGGTCGCGGTCAAGCTGCTCCCAGGTGAGGGTGTTGCTGCCGGTGTGCGCGCCCGCGCGCACAAGGCCCGGGTTGCCGTGCACGCCGCGCATGGCGAACGGCTCGCCGTTCACGCGCAGCCCGTTTCGTTCCACGGACACGTAGAGGCCGTGGAACCGCAGGGAAATGGTGTCCACGATGGCGGCGCCGCGCCGCACTGTGGCCACGGCGCGATAGGGCATGAACGAGGGCGTGGCCTTCCACAGAAAATCGAATAGTTCTCCGCCCGGGGTGAGGGTGATCTCCCGTTGCTCGTCGAACACGGCGTGCCCGCCGTTGGCGTCTGCATAAATTGTGAGGGACAGGCGCAGGGCCTGGGATTCCAGGGTTTCGTTTGCCAGAAGCAGATACAGGTGCGTGTCCATGCTCTGGCCGGAAAGGGAGAGCGGGTGCACGCGTTCGATGGAGCTGATGTGCACAGGCGGTCGCGCTATGAGGTACACGTCGCCCAGGATGCCCGCGGCCCCGGTCGCGGTGTCGTCTGGGTGGGACTGGAACGTTTTGGTGTTGCGCTCGGCGTGGTCTTCGATGCGCACGGCGATCAGGTTTTCGCGGCCCGGGTTCACCAGGCCGTTGGTCTCGAACGCGTCGGGCCACGGGAACGACCAGATGCGCGCGAACACGCCGAACTGTGTGTCTTCAAAGGGTTTAGAATATGCGGGGTTGGTGAGTTTGCGCCCGTTAATCCAGACCTGGGCCTGGTCCATGGCGCGATCCATGCGCAGGTGCGCGTATTCGGTTCCCGCTGGCGCGGTGAAGGTTTTGCGCAGCCACACCACGCGCGAACCGTTTCCAGAGGGCGCCGGGGGCAGGGCGCCCGGCACTGTGGCGTTGGCCCACGCACTGGAGTCCAGTCCCGGGTCGGCCCATTTCAGGTTGTCGCCGGCGCGCATCTTCCATGTTCCATTCAGGCTCAAACGCGCGCGCACCCCGGATTCCAGGGATAGGGTGTCGGCATGCGCGGCCCATGCCGCGGCCAGCACACACAGGGTGATAATTAGGAACTGCGTGAACCGCTTGCCCAAATTGAATGCCTCCCTCGCCGGGACGCCCGGCGCCGTTGAAACCGATTCGTGACGCAACCGCATTATATCAAGTACCCGCAAACGCGTAAACTGAATCAGGGTATCTGTTCCATGTTCAGTGATATAGGCTCTCCCGCACAAATCAAGGGAACGGCGGCGTGATATCAGGTTCTGATGAAAATCCATGGCGGTTATTTTCAAAAGGCAAAAGCCCGCCCCAAAGGCGGGGAGGCGCTTCCGCCACGGGAATAGTTGCGTAATCGCAACTGCGCGCAAATGCAGGAGGCCGCCGCCCTGTGAAGGGCGGCGGCCTCCCGAAAAAACCGGGCGCCCCGCGCAGGCCTCCCCCAGAGAACCCGCGCGGCGCAGCTTCGGTTTGCTTTATTGCCGGGTGATGCGGATATCCCGCAGCACGGGCACGTCTGTGGACGGATTTCCGCGCATGATGAAGCGCACATAGCGCGCGGTGCGCTCCACGGGCGTGTCAATCGTGAATGCCGAAGACCGGCCCACGCTTTCCCAGGTGATTGCATCGTTGCTGACAAGCACCTCTGTTTCGCCGGGCGCGTGCGTGGCCGCGAAATAGGCGATGTTGATATTCTGAATGTTTATGGGCGCGTCATAGGTATAGAACAGGTTCCACGTGTCTGTGCCGCGGCGGCCCACCCACAGGGTCTGCGCATCGCCGTCGAATGCATTCGCCGCCTGGTACCAGGTGTTGATGCTGTCCCCTGTGGCCGCGCCTGCCGGCAAGCCGAATGTCACATCTTTGATAAGCGGATATGTGCTGGGCATGTTGCCGCGGATTTCGAGGTGCAGATACAGTACGGTGCGGCCCACGAAAACGGATGCGTTGAAGGGCGATGTGTTGGGGCCCGGGCCCAGGGCGCCGGCGCGCTCCCAGGTTTCCCCGTCGCCGCTCACATACAGCACCATGTTTTCATTGAAGTAGTTCATATTGAACAGGTGGAAGGTGGCCATGGAGATGAAGCGCGGGGTTTCAAAATTGTAGTACACGTCCCACGCGCCCGCACCCGGCTCGCCCGCCCACCAGGTGTCCTGATCGCCGTCAAAGGCATTGGACGGAAAGTACCAGGTGTCATTGGCGCCGGGCAGGGCGAATGCGCCGGCCTTTTCCACAAACGGCAACCACGAAATTTCCCGGATGATCGGGAATCCCGAGCGCGGTTTGCCGTCCATAGTGATGCGGATGAAGCGGGCGCGCACGCTGTTCAAGGAAATTGCGCCCGGGAAACTGTTGCGGTTCACATGCGCCGCGCGCGTCCAGCCGCTCCCATCCAGACTCACATCCACGAACAGGTTGCCGGGCACATAGTCGCTGTTGTAAAAATTGATGTTAATGGATTCAAATTCATAGGTTTCCTGGAAGCCGAAGCACAATTCCCAGTGCGCCGGATTTTTTGCGCCCGCCCACCAGGTTCTGTAGTTCCCGTCAAACGCATTGGCTGGCGTGTAGTAGTCATTGATACCGGGTCCGCCGGCGGCGCCGGGCTGCGCGGGTGACGAACAATTAGCGCCTGCGGCTGGTGTGGCCGCACGGGCCGCTGATTGCGTATCAGCAAATGCAGTCGACACGGATTTCATGGGCTGTTCATCGCCAAGCAGCATCGGGGCTTCCCGGTTTTCATCCACAATCAGAACCGGGGCCGCGCTGGCTGCGGCCTGGGGTTCGGGCTGCCCGGCGCTCAGTGCGTCAGAGCCTGCGCCGCCCGAGCCGCCGCATGATGACATGGCCAGTATCATGCCAAACAGCGCGGTTCCCACAATCATTTTCAAGCTCTTATGTTGTTTGTGGTTTTGCTTTTTGATCATTTCTTTCTCCCCGGATGCGGTATGTGCGGTTGATATAACGCTCTGTATTTCAATACGCGTGCCGTGCGCCGTGCGCATTTGCGGGAAACATAAATATGCCCTTCAAATAAGAGGTTTTTGTGTGTTAAAATATTTGCGTGTTGCCGGAAAGGGAGTTTTGCTGTGTCCGAATCCGGACACTGTTATCTGTTTGCTACACCGCGTGATGCTGCGCTGGATGTTTGTTGCGCGCTCTCCCGCCTATGATATAATTGATTTGATTATTTCTTTAGGAGACCATTGCCATGCTCAGAGAGACCATTACCGATCCCCAGGAGAAGTTACGCGTGTTCAGCGATACGGACTGCACCACGCACCTGCGCGTGTGGTATGAAAACGGCGATATGTCGGACACGGAAACCATCCGCGAGTTCCGGCTCGTATACAATGCCCTTGAAGACACGCATGGCATCATGTGGCGCAAAAAGGCGGAGCACGGGGACCACGAGGTGTTCGCCCACATCGGCATTGACGACGGCGAGGACAAGGTCCTTGTGGACATGGACGGAGAGAGCCACCGCTTTGCGTGCAAGCAGGCGTCCCAGCCTGTGCTCAACGGAGTTTTTGAAGCCTCGGACGCCAACGACCTGGCCCGGGATTTTATGGGACGCACCCCGCACATGGATCAGGATGTGGCCCGATTCGTTTACCAGAAGCTCCTGGCCTTTCCAGCCGATCAGTTCGTGAACCGTCCCCATAAATAGATCCCCGCGCCTCTGCGGCGCCCGCGCATATCGCGGGTTCTTTTATTTACCGGTTCAAAAAACACACTCCTTTGCGAATTATATTGAGTAGACATATTATTACGTTGAGCGGCTGCGTGCTGCTCTGCGAATGCGTATGCCGGATCGGCGCACGGGAAAGGACCTATGGAACAGCACAAGAAATTGAACATCCTGTATATGCTTCCAGAGTTGAATGTGGGGGGCGTGGAGACGCATGTGCTGAGCCTGGCCCTGGGCATGAAAGAACTGGGGCATAACGTGTTGGTAATAAGCAACGGGGGCGCGCTCGTGCCCCGGCTTGAAGAGGGCGGGATCGAGCACATGGTCATGCCCGTGCACCACAAGTCCCCGGTGACCGTGAACGAACAGGCGCGCCGCGTGCGCGAACTCATCGAGCGGCGCGGCATCCACGTGGTGCACGCCCACTCGCGCGTGCCCGCCTGGATTGCGCACTTCGCCACGCGCCGCGCGTGCGCCGCATTCATCATCTCGGCCCACGGCCAATACGCGTCCCACATCGGCAGCCGCGTCATGGGCTGGGGCGACCACATTATCTGCGTGAGCGACATTATCCGCGAGCACATGCGCGCGCGCCTCAAGGCCGACCCGGCGCGCATGAGCACGGTCTATAACGGCATCGACATGGACGAGGCCCTGGCCCACCTGCGCGATGCGCGCGACCCTGCGGACATGCGCGCCGAATTCGGATTCCCCCAGGATGCGCCCGTGGTGGGCCACATCGGCCGCCTCACCATCACCAAGGGACCGCGCTACTTCCTGGACGCCGTGGCCGCACTTGCTAAAAAGCGACCGAATGTGCGCGCGCTCGTGGTGGGCGACGGCCAGTTGCGCAAGGAACTCCAGGACCGCGCCGCGGAGCTGGGCATCGACGCCAACGTGATCTTCACCGGCGTGCGCACCGATGTGTACAGCATCCTCAATATGCTCGATGTGTACGTGGTTTCCTCCCTGTATGAAGGCTTCCCCATGGGCTGCCTCGAAGCCATGAGCGGGCGCGTGCCCATCGTGGCCACGGGCGTGGGCGGCATCCCCGAAATGCTCACCCATGAGAAGACCGCGCTCCTGGCCGAATCCAAGGACACCGACGCCCTGGCCGCGTACATGGACCGCCTGCTGGGCGACCCGGATCTGCGCGCGCGACTCACTGAAGCCGGGTTCGAAACCGTGTCCCGCCGCTTCTCCCGGCGCCGTATGCTTCAGGAAGTCCTGGACGTGTATACGCACGTGTTGCGCACCAGCTACGGAATGTTCCAGCCAGTGCGCGCGTCCTCGGCCATGGACCGCCCCCGCGTGCTCCTGGCCCTGCCCGAACTCCAGGTGGGCGGCGTGGAAACGCACGTCATCGACCTGGCGCGCGGGCTCAAACGCAAGGGCTATGAACCCCTGGTGGTGTCCCACGGCGGCAAACTTGTGGAGAAGCTCGCCCAGGACAATATCCGCCATGTGGACCTGCCCATCCATTCCAAATCGCCCCTGGTGATTTCCTCCATGGTGGGCCGCATGCACCAGGTCATCAAGGAAAACAATATCGAACTGGTGCACGCCCATTCGCGCGTGCCCGCCTGGATTTGCTACATGGCCATGCGCGGCGATAAAGACAACCGCCCGTTCATCACCACCTGCCACAGCACATACAGCGTGCATGTGGGCAGCCGGGTCATGACCATGGGCGACTCCATGATCGCAGTCAGCGCCTTTGTGCGCCAGCACATGCTCCGCAACTTTGGCACTGCGCCCGACCGCATCACCACCGTGCACAACGGCATCGCGCCAGATTTGTTTGACGCTGCGCGCGGCCGCGAGATGGTTGCCAAATATAGACATGAATTTGGGCTCGATGGAGACACGCGCGTGGTGGGCATGGTCGCATCCCTCACCCCGCGCAAAGGCTACGCCTTCTTTATCCGCGCGGCCCAGGCCATCCTGAAAAAATATCCCAACGTGGTGTTCCTGGGCGTGGGCGGCGGCGTGCAAAAAGATGAACTCGAAGCCATGGCGCGCGACGCGGGCCTCGACGGCCGCTTCCGATTCCTGGGCGTGCGCCAGGACGTGCGCGACCTCATATACTCATTCGACATCTTCGTGCTCTCCTCCATGAGCGAGGGCCTGCCATACGTGATCCTCGAAGCTATGTGCATGAAAAAACCCATCGTATCCACCAATGTCGGGGGCATCCCCGAAGCCATCGATCACGGCGCCAACGGGCTGCTTGTGTCCCCTAAAGATGTGGACGCCCTGGCGGCCAGCATCCTGTCCCTGCTCCAGGATAAAGACAAGGCGCGCGCCCTGGGCGAAGCCGCTCACCAGCGCATCGCCGACTCCTTCACCGTGGAAAAAATGGTGGACCAGACCGAACAAATCTACATGTCGGCTTTTGATTAACAAACCCGGATATACAACCACAAACGCCAAGGGCGCGAAAGGCGCCGCAATCACAAAATATGACCCGCCAGGCACACGAAACAACCTTGCAAGCAAAATTGAAAATCCATGGCCCTGTTGCCGGAAAGAAACTCCAGCAGCCTGCACATCCGGTGTGCTGCGGGGCGGTTTTTCCATTCGGGATATTCCCCTTTCCCGGTTTCTTTTCGGCTCCGGGCGCCGGTGTATGATATGCGCATCCTGCACTTCGTAAACAACATCAACCTCAGCTGGTACAACATGTTTCTGGACACGGTGCGCGCCCAGGAGGCGCAGGGCCATTTCGTGCGCGTGGTGTTCCCTCCCGGCGGAGTGAACTACAAGAGGCTGGTCGGAGACAACGTGAATGTATCTTCTCTGCCCGTGCGCAGCAGCAAGCTCGACTACTGGGCCGCGCTCAAGCTGTCTCGCATGCTGCGCGCCGAGCGCATCGACGTGCTGCACACGCACCTCACCAGCAGCGCGCAGCTCGGGTCCGCGGCCGCGCGCTGGGCCAGCATTCCCTGTGTGGCCTCGGTTCTCAAGATAACCAAAAAGCAACGGTATATGAAATGCAGCATGCTCCTTCCATGCTCGGGCTATGTTTACGACGACCTGCGCGCCCAGGGCGTGCCCGAGAGTTTTATGCGCCGCGTGTACACGGGCATCGACCTGGACCGCGTGCTGCGCGGCCACGACCCCGCGGACAGCGCCCGCGCCGAGTTCGGGTGGGACGCGTCCCATAAAGTCATCGGCAGCGTGGCGCGCCTGGTGCCCATGAAAGGCCACACGCACCTGCTGGACGCAGCCCCGCTTGTCCTCGAAAAGCATCCCGAAGCGCGCTTCCTCATCGTGGGCGACGGAGAGTTGCGCCCGGGCCTCGAAGACCAGGCGCGCCGCCTGGGCGTGGCCGACAAGGTGGTGTTCGCGGGCACGCGCCTGGACCTGCACCGCATCCTCAACGCCATGGACATCTCGGCCCTGGCGTCGGTTGACAAAGAGGGCCTCCCGATCATTCTCGTGGAGTCGTGTTTGTTTGAAAAGCCAGCGGTCATGAGCGATGTGGCCGGGATCCGCGAGATCATTAAGCACGGGCAAACCGGATGGCTCGTGCCCCCGCGGGACCATGCGGCCCTGGCCGCGGCCCTGTGCGACGCCCTGGATAATCCGGATCGCGCGGCCGCCATGGCTCGCGCCGCGCGCGATCTTACCGCCCGCGAATTCGACGTGAAAAACACGGTCAAACAGATTCAGGAAATTTATGAGCAGTTGATTCATTCATGATATTTTGAATAGTTTTTCAGTGCGGGGCGCACCATTGCAGGCCGCTTTTTCATTGCCGCACGGCAACTTCTATGGTGCTTTTAAACGTCTTGAGCGCGGCGCGCCGCCGCCGTATAAATGGTCCACGCCGCGAACAGGAACAGCAGCCAGTGGCCTGAAAATCCGCGCGCCACGTACGCCTGCTGCCAGTGGTATTCCGAAGCCGTGAGTTCGCGGATGATGACGCCGTGGTTCATGATGTAATACTTGCCGGCTTCCTGGTGCGGTCCGCCGCCCCCGCTGAGCGCCATGAATAATAAAAAATTCACGCCCGTGTACAAGAAGCACAGGGGCAGCACGATTTTCATCCACAGGGGCGCGGGCGCCAGAATGGCAAAGGCGGCCCACGGGCTGTTGGGCCGCTTCTGGCGCCTCTGGGCCGTTGAGGAAATGATTACAGCCGGAAAAAACAGGGCCAGGGCCGCGATGTGCAGCACGAACGCTCCGGGTACGGTTACACCCAGGAAAGTGAGTCCATGCACCGCGGCCGCGGCTGCGAAGCTCAGGCCGGCCAGCGTGCCCAGTAGTTTGTATGTGCTCTTGTTCATAACCCTTTAGACAGGCGCTCTCCCACACTGGTTCGGAATTTCAAGCAATTTTGAGCAAGGCGCCTCGAATTATTTCTTGCCCTTGCGGTATTTGTCTCTTTCCGCCAGCACTTTGTCCAGGAATTTCTTGCCCACGATGCCCTCGAATTCCTTGTACACTACGGCGCTGTTGTCGATGAACACTTTTTTCTCCGCGGCTGTGAGTGTGTAGAAATTGTAGCCGCGCTTGGCAAGCAGCTTCACGCTCTTGGGCTCGGCCTCGGTGAGGCCCGTGCGGATCTTGACCGTGAGGGTATCGAGTTCCTCCTGAATGATTTTGCGGTAATTGGCGGGCAGGGCGTCCCAGTATTTTTTGTTGATGACCAGCACGCCGCTCTGGTAGGAGAAATCCATGTCCGTGAAAAAAATCTTCTTGCGGTCGATGGCAGTGCCGAAAAGAGAATCCCAGGCCATGAGTGCGTTGGGGCAGTTCGAGCCCGTGTCCACCTGTCCGCTGGTGTAGGCGCGGAACACATCGGTGGCCGGAATGGGGTTGGGGTTGCCCCTTTGGGCTTTCCAGAACGCCACATGCACCGGGCTCTCCCACGACCCGATCTTCACTTTCTTGAGTTCTTCGGGCTTTTTGATAAACCGGTTGGACACGATGTCCTGGAACCCGGCTTCCATGAACGCGGACGTCTTGAGGCCCTTGGCTTCAAGCTTGGGTTGAAGCATGGGCGCGATCACCTTGTCCAGCATATAGTAGGCTTCGACGCGGTCGCGGAATAGAAACGGCATTTCAATGATGTGCGCTTCGGGAACCATGTTGGCCAGGTTCGAGGACGGGATGCCCGCGCCCTGGATGCCGCCGAGCATGACTTGCTCCAGCATGTTCTGCGCGCTGCCCAGCATGCCCGAGTGCAGGTGCACGAGCTGCACATCGCCGTTGGTGCGCTTGCTGATGCTGTCGATGGTCTTCTGCACGGTCTTCCCCCACACGCTCTGCGGGGTCACGTACGAGCCGATTTTAATTTTGTACTTGGGTTTTGCGGCGCCCAGGGCGGGCGCGCATGCGCACACGAATACGGCGAAAAACAGAACTCCTGCCAGCAGGGTGCGGGTGCGGTTCTTGGTGCGTGTCTGGATTTCCATTGTTCAAATAACTCCTTGGCTTTGCAATTGTTCAAGTTCCGCGGCGTCCACCCCGGCCTGGGCCAGGATTTCCGCGGTGTGTTCCCCGAACTCGGGCGGGGGCATGCGCAGGGACGGGGGGGTGGCGGAAAATTTAATGGGCGTGCCCGTCTGCTTCACAGGGCCCGAGTGTGTGTCCACATCCACGATCATGTTGCGCGCCAGGGCGTGCGGGTCCTGCATGGCCTCGTCCAGGCTCAGCACCGGGCCCACGCACACATCCTGCTCTTCGAGCAGATCCATCCACTGGGCACGCGTGCGGGTTTTGAACATGGCCGTCATTTCCGCATGCAGCTTGTCGCGGCCCGCGCCCGTATCAAAATGCAGCATCTCCAAGTCCGGGCGCTGCACCAGGGCGCAGAATTTTTTCCAGAATTTTGGCTCGATGGCGCCTACATTCACGAACAGGCCGTCCCGGGTTTCATACACCCCGTACACGGGCTGGCCGCCGTTGAGCATGGATTCCCCGCGCTGCGGTGCGGGCTCGCCGCCCGCCACCATGGCCATGACCAGGGGCAGCATGCCCATGGCCGCATCCATCATGGCCGCGTCCACGAACTGTCCTGCGCCGGTTTTTTCGCGCGCAATCACCGCGCTGAGAATGCCCACCGCGCCCAGGAGCGCCGCACCCAGGTCGCCCACCTGCACGCCCGGAATAACCGGAGGCCGGTCCGCATTGCCGGTCAGAGACAGGGACCCCGCGTATCCGATGTAATTCAAATCGTGCCCGGCGCGGTCCCGGTACGGCCCGTCCTGGCCGTAGCCCGTGATGGCGCAGTAGATAATACGCGGGTTGCGCGCGCGCGCGGCCTCGTAGCCCGCGCCCAGTCGGTCCAGCACGCCCGGCCGGAAACTGTCGAGCACCACATCATACTGCTCCGTGAGCTTGAGCAGCAGCTCCACGCCGCGCGGATGTTTCAGGTTCAGCTTGCAGCTCTTCTTGTTGCGGTTCAGGGCCATGAACTGTGCGCCGCGCCCCTGGATGTAGGGCGGAATCCAGCGGATGTAATCCCCGCCCTGCGGATCCTCGATCTTAACCACGTCCGCGCCCATGTCCGCCAGCAGCAGGCTGCAGAAAGGGCCCGGCAGCAGCCGCGACAAATCCAGCACGCGCAGTCCATCCAATGCTCCGGCCAATGCTCCGGTCATATCTCACACTCCGTTGTCATCATAATAAGACGCATGGACCATATCTTACCCCCAATGGCCGTGAACTTGAAGGGATAAGTTCATAACACAGGCGCAGCCAGGCACATGCATCATGCTCCTTTTTTGAATCCGGCCAAAGCGCGGCGCGGCCGGGGAGACAGGGACATATATGGTATTGTGCTCTAAAACTGGGGACTTTCCTAATTCATGCACCCATGGAAGACCGGCGCCGAACCAGACGGCAGGTGCGCCGGCTCATAGGAATATTTCGAAAATGGATTTTGTCGGAAGCCCGGACAGGTTTCTTCGGTCAATTTTTCTGCTTTGACATTGTGCATGATCCGTTCTTCTTCAAAGTTTATTTCTATGCGGATCGCTTTATTTTTTTTCTCTTCTTCTTCTTCTTTTCGTCTCTTGTTGTTTTTTTCCTCTACTTGATGGCGTGGGTGAAAGCGACGGTGAGCAGGTCGTCGGCGGTGGCGCCGTGTTCGGGCATAGCGGACAGGCCGATGCGTGTGGGCACAGTGCTGAGCGGATGTTATGTCCCAGGCGTTCGCGGGTGAAGTCTGTAGAGAAGACCACAAAGCGTCCAAGCCCCATGGGGATGATGGTGGCGCTGTCTATGAATTTGCGGTGCGGGCATTCGGAGCTTTCGATGTGCCAGTCGCGCACCGCGGACCAGTCCTCCTGCTCGGTGGTGTAAACGACGCCCACGCGGATTTTGATGTCGTCCTGACGCACCCAATTTATTAATTGGCGATATGCTGTTATTACTATGGAAACATTTCTAAAGATTGCAAAGATGCGGTTGGATGGCGAAAATGCGCGCGGCCCGCAAGAACACAGGCGCCCGTGCGCCCGGTGCTTATTGGTTTCCGTTAATCTGTTCAATAAGTTGTTTGATAATTACGTCGGCCTTGTCTATGGGAACCTGGCATGTGCCCACGCGCTTGTGCCCGCCGCCGCCGTGCTGGAGCATGATCGAGCCCACATCCACCTGCGATGTTTTATTGATGATGCTGTAGCCGCAGGTGATGACAATGTTCTGCCGGTTGAGGCCCCACATCACTTGCATGGAAATGTTCTGCTCCGGGTACAGGCTGTAGAGCAGGAACCGGTTTCCGGTAAAGATTTCTTGCTGGTTACGCAGGTCCAGAACAATGACGTTTCCGTGGAGCGTGGTGTTCTGTTCGAGCATCTCATGGAACAGCGTGTTTTGTTCAAGATACCGTTTTACGCGTTCCTGCACATCGGGGATTTCGATGATCTCATCCACGGTTTTTGTGCGGCAGTAGTCGATCATGTCCAGCATGAGCTGATAGTTGCTGATGCGGTAATCCTTGTACCGGCCCAGGCCTGTGCGCGGGTCCATGACAAACGAGAGCAGCACCCAGCCCCTGGGATCGAGAATTTCCTGGGAGGTGAAACGGGCGGTATCGGACTTGTCCACGGCGTCCAGGAGCGCAGTGAACTTATCGCCGGGAAATTTTTCCGCGCCGCCGTAATAATCGTAAATTACGTGCGCTGCGCTCGGGGCGTCCGGGTCGCTTTTGCCCTGAAAATCGCCGTACTCTTTGCGCTCGGCTTCGCTGGAGTGGTGGTCGAACCACAGGCCACAGCCCTTGATGTACGGGATGTTCGCCAGCACGTCGTTGGGCCCCGCTTCAATGAGTCCGTCCTGCACATCCTTGGGGTGTACGAACTTTATGTCATCCAGGATGCCCGCTTCTTTAAGCAGTACGCAGCAACCCAGCCCGTCGAAATCAGATCGTGTCAGTACTCTCATGCTTTTTCCTGCTCCTTGAAGAAAAATCGATTAATTCCCCTGTGCATTATAACAGACACTCGAACCAGTTTTGAAATACCTGATTCATTATTATTAAATGCCGCGCCTTCAAGCACCAGTTTTTATGCGCCGCACATTTGCCAATGATTGCGAATTCCGCGTTATCCAAATACTAAGGAGAGCGAAATACACTTCCAAGCAGCGGTATTTCGCATTCCATGAAAATCGCAGCAGTAGCGATCCGCTCCGCATTCCGGGCCGAGACCCGGAATCCAGGGGACAGGATGTCAGGGGTGGATTTATGGGAAGGGGAAAGGCTTTCTTAGGGCGACACAGTGTGAGGAATAGCACTTCAGCTTCGACTGGAAGTATTATGTGTTTCCAGTAGTAAAAAAGGAATCCGTTTTATGAAACGCTGCTGCCGCCGCCGGATTTTTTTTCTGCGTCCTCAATCAGCACCAGAGTTTTCACCAGTTCTTCATGGGAATAAAGCTGAGGGAAATTGCCGCGGAACTGGTATTTCTGCGCGCGGGTGAGGCGGGGCGTATTTGTTTTTTCCTTGAACGTGTTGCGGTGCTTGTAAAAGTCGCGGAACAAGGTGAGCATGGCGGCGGCGTCTTTGAGGGACTCGTGGGCCGTGGCCAGGTCGCGGGCGCTGCGCAGATACGTGTCGGGCGCGGGTTTGGGCTGGTCCTGGGCGCTGAGCACGTGTTCGCAGAACAGGCCCAGGTCCGTGGTGAGGCGCAGAGTGCGGTCCACGATTTCGCGCGCGCGGCGCGCATTGCCCGCGGCCAGGTGCGCCTGGGCCAGCCAGTAGGTGACGAGCGGGAAGGGCGCTGTTTCGAAAATATTGCGCGCGGTGAGGCTTTGGTATGTGAGTTCTTTTTCCACGCGGGCCATGAAATCGCGCGCGTGCGCCCCGGCCGGGTCCACCAGCCCGCACAGGGGCGCGGCCAGCAGGGCGCTGTCGCACAGGGGCACGCCGTACGCCATGGTGAAGGATTTCATCCTGCGGTTCCAGCCGCGCCTGAGCACATCCGAGCGCACGGCGTCGGCTGCCGCGCGCCAGGCCGCGGCGCGGTCTTCACGGTGTAGAACCGCGGCCACGCGCGCAGCGCGATCCAGGGCGCACCAGCACATAACCTTGGAGTGCGTGAAATGGCCCAGCACGCCGCGCAGCTCCCAGATGCCGTTGTCCGTGTCGCGCCAGTGCGCGGCCGTGTATTCGGCGGCGCGGAATATGCTTGGCCAGTGATAGTCCAGAAACGCGCGGTCGCTTGTACGCTCATAATAGTCCCACAGGGCGCCCAGCACTTCGCCTTCGAGATCGTTCTGTTTCTGGGAAAACGCCAGGTTGCCGATGCGCACCGGACCATCGCCGTGGAATCCGGCCAGGTGGCGCAGCACGGATTCGGAACAGTCCGGATCGCCGCTGATTCGGTACACAGGCTGCCAGGGTTTGCCCACGGGCGCCATGCATGAGAAAAAGAAATCGAGCGCGGTGCGCGCTTCGTGCGCACAGCCCGCGTGCGCCCAGGCCGAGGCCGTGTACGCGCCGTCGCGCACCCAGCAAAAGCGGTAGTCCCAATTGGACCCGCTGCCCGGGTGCTGGGGAATGGATGTTGTGGCCGCTGCCAGGTTCGCGCCCGTGGGCGCGTACGTGAGCAGCTTCATGGTGATGAGCGAGCGCTCGAACGTTTCGCGGTGCGCCCCCGTATATGGCACGCCTTGCAGCCATGTTTTCCATTGCGCGCATTCTGCGGCCAGCACGCCCGCGGCGTCCGTGTCCGGCAGGTGCGGCGCGCACGCATCCGAATAAACAAGAATGATTTCCGTGGCGGCTTCCAGCTTGATGTTCAGGCGCAGGCCCGGGCCGCACGCGCGCGGGCCCGGAAACTCGGCGGCGCTTTCCAGCGCGTCTTCGAGCAGGAGCACGCACAGGGACTGCTGCTGCGTGTGCGCCTGGAAACGGAGGAACGGCTTGCCGTCCAATAAAAGGGAATCGCGCGTCCACGCGTGCGTTGCGCGCCGGTAGTCAAAGGTGGGCAGGATGCGCACATGTACAGGCATGCCGGGTGCGGCCGGGTCGAACGTGCGGCGCATCTCGCGCCGGCCCCGGGGCATGAAATCAACCACGCGCAGAAGGCGTTCGCCCTGGTGGCCGTGCGCTGCGGTTTCCAGAACAGCGGTTCCCGGCAAATAGGCCTGCCGCCAGGTGCGCACATCCGCGCCCGGCAGGGCGACATCGCAGAATCCGCTGTCCGGGTCGATGAGCCGGCCGAACACAAACGGCGCATCCGCGCGCGGCGCGCACAGCCAGTCGATGGCCCCGCGCGGGCTCACCAGCGCCACGGTTTCCCCGTTGCCGATCAGCCCGTAAAATGAATTTGCCTCAACCGCCGCCTCGCGCGCCATGCACACATTCTCCCATCAAATAACAACAAGTATATCGCCGCAGCCCCGCATTTTCGATAGCAGCCCGTGCGTTTTCCGCACACACAGGTGTTTTTCGGGCAGGATTGCAGCAAGAATATTTTGCGCCGATTCACGTTGCAGCGATATGCAATGAAGCGACTGGCCGGCACGCTTCTGCCGCGCAATCGCCCAGCGAAAGTTTGGGGAGATTTCCACGAAACCTTTTTGAAAAAAGATTTCCTGAGTCCCCGAAGACATTGATAATGCCATGAACAGTTGTATTGGCAAGGCTGTGCGGAATCAGCCAGTGGTGCGCCAGGGCTTGAAGCCCTGCTGGTAGAGGTCTGCGCCGGATAGGTCGTTGACCACCACGGCCGGGAAATGTTCTACGGTGAGGCGGCGGATGGCCTCGGGGCCCAGGTCTTCGTAAGCCACGATTTCCGCGGCCGTGATGTGGCGGCCGAGCAGGGCGCCCGCGCCGCCCACAGCGGCCAGGTACACGCACTTGTGGCGCACCATGGCGTCGATGACTTCCTGGGAGCGCGCGCCCTTGCCGATCATGGCCTTGAGCCCGGCTTCGGCGATGAGCCGCGGTGAGTACGCATCCATGCGGTAACTGGTTGTGGGGCCGGCCGAGCCCATGGGTTCGCCGGGCTTGGGCGGTGTGGGGCCCACGAAATAAATGGCCTGGCCGCGCAGGTCCACGGGCAGGGGTTCGCCCCGGTCCAAGGCGTCCACCAGGCGCTTGTGCGCGGCGTCGCGGCCCGTGTAAATGGTTCCGGAAATGCGCACCTTGTCGCCGATGCGCAATGCGGCAAGGGATTCGTCGGTCAGCGGTGTGTTGAGGTCAATCTGGCTCATGGTGTTTGGTTCCCGTGTTTCTCACAGCTCGGCGTGAGCGTGGCGGTGCGAGTGGCATTCGATATTCACGGCCACGGGCAGGCTGGCCAGGTGGCAGGGGTGGGACTCGATATGCACGGCGAGCGCGGTCACGCGCCCGCCCAGGCCCTGGGGCCCGATGCCCAGCGCGTTGATTCGATCCAGCAATTCTTTTTCCAGATCGCCGAGGGCCGGGTCCGCGTTGGGCCCGCCCAGGGGGCGCAGCAGGCTGTGCTTGGCCATGAGTGCGGCTTTCTCGAACGTGCCGCCCAGGCCCACGCCCACCACAATGGGAGGGCAGGGGTTGGCCCACGCTTTTTCCACGCAGTCCACGATGAAATCCTTGACGCCTTCAACGCCGTCGCTGGGCTTGAGCATGGCCACGCGGCTCATATTCTCGCTGCCCCCGCCCTTGGCCATGAAGGTGATGGATAGTGTATCGCCGGGCACGATGCGCGTGTGGATGATGGCGGGCGTGTTGTCGCCCGTGTTCACGCGGTCAATGGGGCTGCGCATCACGCTGTTGCGGTTATAGCCCTCTTTATAGCCCAGGCGCACGCCCTGGTGTACGGCGTCTTCGAGAGAGCCGCCCGTGATGTGCGCATCCTGGCCCACTTCGAGGAAGAACACGGCCAGGCCCGTGTCCTGGCACAGGGGCATGTTGCACTCGGCGGCGATGCGCGCGTTGCCGCGCAGTTGTTCGAGGATGGCGCGGCCCTGTGGGGATTCCTCGCGTTCGGCGGCGCGGTCCAGGGCGGCGCTCACGTCCGGGGGCAGAATGCGGGTTGCGCGCACACACAGGTCCCGGACCGTGTCGGTAATATGTTGAGTTGTGATTTCACGCATAGTGGGTTTACTGGTCGAGGAAGAAATCCAGGGTGCAGGTTTTGCGGCCATCGCACAGCCGGTTGCGCACCTCGACCCTGATGTCCTTACCGAATTCGCGGGCCCAGACCTGGTACTCGGTGGGGCAGATGACTTCACCCACGCGTGCGGCCAGATGCTCGCGGCCCGCAGCCTTCATTTTTTCGTACCAGGGGCAGCTTTTAATTTCATAGATCAGGTGTCCGTGGTCGTCATGGCGCAGAGAGCAGGCGAACCCCTCGATAGCGAACTTGGTGGTGAGGCCCTCACTGAGTGCGGTCAGGCCCACGGGGTCCAGCCCCAGCATATCCTTGATTTTACGCACCTGGATTTTGGGAACGATTTCCCAGACCTGTCGGTCATATTCCAGGGCGCGCTCGAAATCCGAGTCCCCTTCCACTTTCATGAACCAGAGCCCATCGATGGCCTCGTAGCTGCGGCGGAAGTAATCGGTTTTCATGCGCGCGGTCAGGCGCTTCATATCCGGCTCTTTAACAAATGTGTTCCGGTGTCTCAATGTAAGAATGTTCGAGAGACCCCGGAATTGGTTGAAAAAACAGTCTCGGCAGAGACAGACACAAAAAAAGCAAGAAATGCCTCAAATTTAGTTCGATCATACTTAAAATAGCGGGGGTGTCAACCGTTGTGAAACAAATCACGAATGGAGCGGATGGGAGAAAAGCGGCGCGCTGCAATCACAACCAGGAACGTTTGTAATTATCCCGGAATGATTTTGAAATTTGCAATCCATAGCAAATGCAATCCGGAACACAACGGCAAATGGCGGTGTGGAATCTGATTTACATGGCATTGCCTGTTGAAAATCTTTGGGAGGATTCCAATAAAACTCCGTTCTCATTTTATTGTTTGAGTTGCATGAGGCTTTATATTGCCGTGAATGGGTGCGTGTGATTGGTGTGAAACGCGAACCGCCGGGCATTGGCCCGGCGGTTCAGGAGGCTGTTGCATATAGTGCGGCCCATTTTTCAGGGCCTATGTGACCTTGGGCGCGTGCTATTTTTTTAGAATACGCTCGGTTTTTAAAATCACGTCCATGGATTGATCAATGCGGCGCAGCATGCTGGCCGAGCGCTCCTGCTCTTTTTCAATAAGCTGTTGCAGCTCTTCGGCATAATCCTTAAATGTGAAGTTCATAATATCCTTTGTCGTAGTCTGCATGGCCTGTTGCCCTCTCTCCTGCCGGATTGGTTCGCCGGCTGCTGCCCCTGTATGATCATTAACGGCGGATTTTGCGAAAAGATTACACTGTGTGACTGAAGTCTCACATTTTTCCGGTTCTGTTTTTCTGTGCCATGTCATCATTGTGCATCACCTCTTGCCCCTGTTAGACATATAACACATCGCAAAGGTTCACAAACAGGACCAAAGTCACATGTGACAAAAGGTACACGCACGGCCGGGCGGCCCGCATCATGCAAATTTAAAACAAACAGCAACACCGCACAGCGCCTGTGCCGACGCGGGAAACGGTGAATGCAATTGCGTGTCTTGAGAAATGATTCCCGATAATCCGTTGAAAGAGCGGCCTGCATCTTCGGCGGCGATTGACAGACCGCCATTAGAAAAAAACCCGCGTTATCGCACACTTATCATGGACTGCTACGTCGGCCGCCGCTTGTTTCTTCTGCGTTCCAGGAAACCCTCGATGCCTGCATAGAGCACGGGGATGAATACCAGGGTGAGCAGGGTGGCGATGAGAAGGCCGCCGATCACGACCCGCCCCAGGGGGGCCTGCATTTCAGACCCTCTGCCCATGCCGATGGCCAGGGGGATCAGGGCCAGTGTGGTGGTGAGCGTGGTCATGATAATGGGCCTGAGCCTCAGCCGCCCGGCCTCTGTCACGGCCTGGTTCAGTTCCATGCCGTTGCGCCGCAACTGGTTGATGAAGTCGATCATGACGATGCCGTTGTTTACCACGATGCCCGTGAGCATGATGATGCCCAGATAGGCCATCAGGCTCAGATTGGTGTTTGTGATGAACAGGGAGAGCATGACGCCGAGCAGAGACAGGGGCACGGCGAACATGATGAGCAGCGGGTGGAGCAGGGATTCAAACTGGGTGGCCATGACCATGTACACCAGGGCTATGGCGAGCAGGAAAGCCAGGAGCATGGATGAGAAGGATTCGCGCCGCTCCTGTTCTTCGCCCGCGAAGTCAATGGTGAACCCCGGGGGCGCGTTCAGGCTGCGCACCTTGCTCATGATGGCCTGGTTCACGCTGCCGGGCGGCGTATCGCCTGTGTACGAGGCGCTGATTGTGGTGATGCGCTCCTGGTCCCGGCGTTCGATTTGCACCGGGCCTGTGTCCGGGTCCAGGCGCACCATGCCGCGCAGGGGCACGGGGGGCGAACCCGGCGCCGCGATGAGAATGTTCCCCACGTCATCCAGATTCTCCCTGTCTTCGGGGCGCAGGCGCACGCGGATGTCCACCTCATCGCCGCCGCGCCGCAGGCGCGTGGCCACGGCGCCTTCCAGGCTGGTCCTTACGATTTCTCCCACGGATGCGGGGCTGAAGCCCAGGGCCGCGGCTTTTTCGCGATCCACGATAATGCTCAATTCCGGTTTGCCCGGGGTGCGCGATACGCGCGGGTTGGCCGCGCCTTTGGTTTCATCAATGATCTGCGACACGCGCGCGGCCAGCTCGTCCGCAGTCTCCATATCGTGTCCGCGAATGTCAATTTCCAGCCGGCTCTCGCGGCCCCCGCCCAGGATGCGCTGCAGGATAGACCCCTGCTCCATGACAAACACTTTGCCCTTTGTGGCCTTCATGAGCTTTTCCCGCAGATCATTCACAACGTCTGTTGTGGTGCGGGCCCGCATGTCCGAAGGCACGAGCCGGATGCGGAATGAGCCGGTGTTGGTGCCGGTATTGCCGCGGCTCATATAACCACCGCCCGAACCGGCCTGGCTGTACATGTTCATAATTTCATCGGTGTTGTCCATGATGATTTTCTGCAGCCGGCCCATTTCCTTCTGGGTAATTTCAAGCCTGGTTCCCACGGGCAATTCAAACGAGACGCTGATTTCCCCTTCATCCACCACGGGCAGATACTCGGACCCGATGCGGCCCTTGAGCAGGAAAATACCGCTTACGAAAAGCACAACGGTCAGGGACAATGTGGCGGCTTTATGGCGCAGCGCGAACCCGAGCAGCCTGCTGTACAGGGCGTAAATGCCGCGGTTGGAATAGGATTGCCCGCCATAATTCCCATTTTTGATTTTGAGGAATCGGGAGGCCAGCATGGGCACAAGCGTGAGGGCTGCGGCCAGTGATGCGATAAGGGCCACGGACACGGTGATGCCCAGTTCCTTGAAAAACACGCCGCTCATGCCGCCCACAAAAATCAGGGGGATGAATACGCACAGCGTGGTGGCCGTGGACGCAGTGATGGCCATGCCCACTTCGCGCGCCCCGTCGATGGCCGCCTGCACAATGCCCTTGCCCTCGGACCGGTGCCGGAAGATATTCTCCAGCACCACAATGGCGTTGTCCACCACCATGCCAATGCCCAGCGCCAGGCCCCCCAGGGACATCATATTCAGGGTCAGTCCGCTGAAATAGAGGATGATGAACGTGCTGATCACAGAAAACGGAATGGCCACGAAGATGATGAGCGTGGACCGCACATTGCGTAAAAATACGAACAGCACGATGAGTGCAAGCAAACCCCCGATAAGCGCGGACTGCTTGAGCTGGTTGATGGAATCCTCGATCATGATCGATGTGTCGAACATGGCCTTGATGTCCACGCCCGGCGGCAGAATGCCCTCAATGTCCTTGAGCTTCTGCTTGACCTTTTTGGCAACTTCCACCGTGTTTTCGCCGGACTGTTTGCGCACACTCATCATCACGCCGCGCCGGCCCATAAAATTCACATCGCTGCGCTTCTCCTGAATGCTTTCCCGCACGTCGGCGATGTCTTTCACATAAACCGGGGTCCCGGCCCTGGTGGTAATGAGCACATTCTCAATAGACTTCAGATCCGTATACTCGCCGCGGTTGCGTATAAGATATTCCAGGGCGCCCTGTTCAACAAATCCGCCCGGCACATCCTTATTCTCCCGCTTCAGGGCCGCGGTTACGGCATCGATGGACAAGCCCAGGCCCGTGAGCTGCGCCTGGTTCACGTACACCTGAATCTCACGCGTCTCGCCACCGGAGACATCCACGGCCGCCACGCCCGGAACCTGTTCCACAAGGTACTGGATCTCTTCTTCAACGTAATCCTTGAGATCCACGGTGGGCATGTCGCCGGTCACGGTGAGAAGCATCACGGGCAGCATGGACGTGTCAAACTTTGACGCCGTGGGTTCGTCGGCATCGTCCGGCAGTGAGCGCTTAGCCTGGCTCAGCTTGTCGCGCACATCATTCATCGCCTCGCTCATATCCGTGCCCCAGGCGAACTCGATTCTCACACTGGACGAATTCTCCCCTGACGTGGACGTGATCTGGGTGACATTGTTGATGGTGGACATGGATCGTTCCACGGGCTCCGTGATGAGGCGTTCAATTTCCTTGGGGCCTGCGCCGTCGTACGTTGTGCGCACGGAAATCACATTGCGCTCAATGCTGGGCAGGAAGTCGATGGGAAGGCGCGGCAGCGTGACCAGGCCGATCATGAGCACGGCAAGGATGCCCATGAGAGTGGCCACCGGCCGGAGAACGGATTTTTCGGAAAGATTCATCTGCCGCCACCGCCCTGGCCCGAAACTTTAACTTTCATGCCGTGGCTCAGCCGGGCGCTGCTCGTGATGACCGCGTCGCCCACCTTGAGCCCGCTGATAATTTCCACATCGCCCCCGGCGGCGATCCCGGATTTGACTTCCGTGCGCACGGCCTTGCCGTCAGCCAGCAGGAAGACAAATTCCTTGCCGGATTCCACATCTTTCTTAAGCGCTGTGTCAGGAACCGTAAGCGCCTGCGGATTATCGGCAACGACCAGGTCCACCCGCACGGTCATGCCCGTGCGCAGCATGCCGCTGCCGTTGTCTATCAGCACTTCCACGGCCGACGTGCGGCTCACCACATCAATGGCCGGGGGGATGCGGATGATTTTTCCGGTGAATGTTTTGCCGGGATACGCGTCGGACGTGATTGTGGCCTCGGCGCCCGGGAGCAGCTTGGGGAAATCCTCTTCCACCACGTTGACCACGGCTTTGACGCTCGAATCATCCACAAGCATGATAATGGGTGTGGACGGGGCCACATAGGCGCCGGAATCCACAAACCGCTGCGACACGGTTCCGGCGAACGGCGCGCGCACGGCTGTATCGTTCAGTTTCACCTGCACATTATCAAGCTGCGCATTGGCCAGATCAAGCTGGCCCCTGGCCGCATCCACAGACGCCCGGGCCTGCTTTTCCGACGACTGCTCCTGTTCCAGGTCCCGGTGCGCCACATACCCCTTTTCGTACAGGGTTTCCACACGGCGGGTTTCCAGCACAACCTTTTCCAGGTCGGCGCTGGCGCGCGCCATGGCGGCTTTTGCAATGGCGATATTGGCCCGGGCCTGGTCCGCCTGCGCCTGAATGTCCTGGTTCTCGATAGTGCAAATCACGTCGCCCCGGGCCACTTTGTCCCCGGCGTCGAAATTAATCGCGGCGAGCCAGCCCGATGCCGTGCTGCGCACATCCACAGATTGATAGGGCTTGATTTCCCCGATGTATTGTTTCACCAGGGCTATGGGCTTGATCTGGGCAGGGGCGATGTCCACCCTGGGGGTTCTGTCGCCGCCGCGCGCCTGCGGCCCGGCGCCCGGCCCGCCCGCAGCGGCGGCCGGGTCCTTTTTCCCCTGGCTGCACCCGGCGAATGTTATGGCTGCAAACAATGCTATGAGCACCGCAGTAACAGCGGCTTTCCCGGTTTTCATTACATGGCCTCCGGGCCGATTCGGCCCATCTCAAGTTTCGTCGCCCGCACCTGAATGCGGGTTACATCAAACAGCATACATAATGTATAAAGATAATTCAGCATGGCTTGTAAAGTTATGTTGAAATCAAAGCCCGCAAGCGGGATCTTGGCCCCCAATGGCGGGATTTTTGATAGGCCGGTTATAAACCGTCAGTGATGGATTAACCGTATTTTTCGTTCTGAGGAATAATCGAAGATGATTCCCCGATGCTTGCATCGCAGGTTGGCAAAAAGATATTGGTCGATGAACCAAGCCCCTAATATTGCCACGACGCCCTATGGACGGTTCGCAATGACACGTGTGTGGGACGATTGCTATTCAGATACCCCGCTGCTTGCTGCGGGGCAGGATTCCGGCGGGCTTGATCACAAGCCTCAAATGTGAAGAACCGGGGCATTAGAAGGGGCATCAATAAATTGATTTGTGTGGATTGCTTGTCCCCTGGAGTTTCAGGTATACTCTTTAAAGAATCAAAACTTATATGCAAATGGGTGGCTCGGGATGGGTCAACGCAGCAGTGAAGAAACCTTGTACGGGTCGTTACGCGCAATCATGTTGATCTGCCTTGCGGCCGGGTTTGGAGCAAAGTGGCTTGCCGCGCCCATGGACCGGTTTTCGTTTGCGATTTACACGGTCCTCTGGGCCGTGTTGTCCACGGCGGCCCTGTATAATCTGCGCGGCCGTTTTATTGTGTTCTGCCTGCAGGCGGTGGACGTGGCGCTGCTCGGGTGGCTCGCGCTGCTTAACGGGGGCAACATGAGCGCGCCCGCGTTTTTGCTGCTGCCCCAGATAGCGGCCATGGCCCTGTTCGCGGGCCGCGCCCCGGGCCTTTTCGGCGCCGTGGGCGTGATGATATTCCACTGGTATTTGCAGCACCGGTTCGGGCGGGTTTCGTTTTATCCCGTGGCGTTCTGGATCGCCTATGGGTGCGCGCTGCTGTCGCTGGCGTATTATGCGCTGTCCGCATATAGCATCAGGTCTCTGGAACTGCGGATTACGGCCCTGCATGATCGGGAACGATACCTGGAGCGCTCTCTGACCGCCCTGGAACAGAAACATGACAAAAGTTTAACGGTTGATGAGTTGACCGGGCTGAACAATTTCCGCTATTTCCGCGACCGCATCGATAAGGAAGTCAAGCGCGGGCGGCGCCAGAAATATATTTTCAGCCTCTGCATTCTGACCATGGATGATCTCGACGTATACGAGAAAAAATTCGGGGTGGCGGAGCGGGATCTGGCCCTCGGGCGCATCGCGCGGCAGGTGATCAAGGCTATGCGCGACACGGACCTCATCGCCCGGTTCCAGAGTAACGGGTTTGCATTTCTTTTGCCGGATACCGAACCGCGGCGGTGCGTGGTGCCCGCGGTGCGCCTGCGCGACAAAATCACCAGCCTCAAGTTCGGGCCTGATGGCAATTTTCATTTTAACATCAGCATCGGCGTGGCCGGGTTCCCGGCGGATGCGGACGACGTGGGCGGGATCATCGGCATGGCGACCTCGGCCGTGCACCGCAGCGCCGCCCGCGGTTCCAACCAGATCACCCTGGCTTCGTCTCTTTTCCGCAACATGGCGTAAATTACGCATGCGCCAGCTTCAGCCCAACAATTCCGATAATAATGAGTGATACGGAGGCCATGCGCCACACCGTGGCCGGGTCTTTGAACAGGATTATGCCCACCGCAAAAGTGCCTGCGGCGCCGATGCCGGTCCACACCGCGTAAGCAGTGCCTATGGGAATGGAGCGCTGCGCAAGCCACAGCAACAGGCCGCTCAGCCATACACGCCACGGATAACGCGATCCAGATCAGTGCGTTGCCGCGCGTCTGGGATAGTTTGAATTCCAGGGGCCAGCCGATTTCGAAAAAACCTGCGAGAATCAATTGAAGCCAGGCCATAGCCGCCTCTTTTCAGCCCCGGACTCTATCGCTCAATTAATGAACTGGGACTTACTGGTAAATGTAGAAATAGTAAATCAGGAAATATGTGAGCGGCGCGCAGAAGAAGATGCTGTCGAAGCGGTCCAGGACGCCGCCGTGGTTTTTGAAGAAAGTGCCCGAGTCCTTGGCGTCGAAGCGGCGCTTGATGGCGGATTCGAACAGGTCTCCGCCCAGGGCCGCGAAGGGCAGGGCCAGGCCGAGCAGGAGCAGCACGTTGCGATGGATGCCGATCATGGTTCCGAAGATAAGCGTGGCCGTGAACCCGGCGGCCACAGCGCCCATGAGTCCTTCACGTGTTTTGTTGGGGCTGATGCTGGACAGTTTTTCGCGGCCCACGATGCGCCCGGACAGGTATGCGCCCGTGTCCGACGCCCACGCGCCCACAAAGGGCAGCAGCACCAGGGGCGCCTGCGCCATGTTCGCGCCAGGAAAAATCTGGTGCTGGATATGCACGAGGTTGATAGTGCAACTGATGGAGCCGCCGATGTACAGGGCGCCGAACATGCTGGCGAACACGGCCGGGGGCACGCCGCGCCCGGGCTGAAGCGCCACATCCGCGCCCTTGAGCATGACCATGGCGGCCATGCACAGAACGAGCGCAATGTGCAGTGTGGACAGGTCATTGTGCGGCACGGTGTAGGCGATGAAAAAAAAGATGGCCACAATGCCCAGGGACAGCGCGGGCATGGGCCGGTATCCGCCTTTTTGCACCAGGGCGAAATATTCACGCAAGGCCGCGAGCACGAAAAATCCCGACACAAACAGATAATTCAAATCACTGTAAAAAGCGAAACTGAGGAACAGAACCGCCGCGGACACGGCAATGCCCACGCGCGCGATGAAATCTTTATTAAGAGACATGGCGCAGCACCGTTCCCACGGCGAAGAGCACGAGTTTGGCCGCGGCCATGAAGAACATCCCGGCGCACACGCCTATGGCCCCGGCGGCCGCGAACCGGCCCGCGCGCGCCACAGACGCCGGCGCCGCATCAAGCATGTCCTGAAAATATTGCTGCATTGCCAATCACCTCTTGAATGGTACAACACGTGAGGCGGTTATTAGTTCGCGCTTCGCGCTAATATCATTGTCATGTTTCTACAATTTTACACCGGCTGATCCCGGGGCGTCAACGCGCATGCGCTGCCGGGATTCGGGTGTTATGATATGATCCGGGCAAAGAGTATTTTTTGACCGCCCCACAGGAGGTTGCTTGTGCGTAAATTCGCCGCCGCGGGCCTGATGGCCTCATTGGCCCTGGCTTTTCCGGCGTATAAGATGCAGAATCGGCTGCCAGCGCCCGAGGCCATGATTGAGTCCATAGATACCGATCCCGTGCAGACTGAGGCCGCGGCAGAGCCGTTCACCGTGGATAAAGGCGGCATCACATATACCGTGTCTCCGCTGTATGAATACGAACTGCAGGGCATGGTGGTGACAACGCACAATGCCGGCTCTTTTCTGGATATTTCCCACGGCCGCTGGAAGGACAAGCTCAATATCAGGGACGTGTGCGTGATTTGGGGAGAAAACGCGCGCAGCGGCGTTTATGAATCCATGAAATTTTCCAGCGGGGATTTCACCTGCCGGTTCCGCACGCGGGATCTGGAAACGTTCCGGGCCTTCAACCAGGCGCAGATGTCAAACAACCACCTGCTGGCCCGGGACGAGGCCGTGGCGCGCGCCATTATGTCCGCGCGGCGCGGCGACCAGGTGCGCCTGTCCGGGTTTTTGTCCGAGTATGCGCACGACGGGGGCTTCCACCGCGGCACCAGCACCACGCGCGAGGACACGGGCGACGGAGCCTGTGAAACCATCTATGTAACGGAATTTGAAATTCTACAGCCCGCGAACCGGGGCTGGCTGTTTGTGTTTCGCGGGGCCCTGGGCCTGGCTGCGCTGTGTGCGATCCTGCTGGTTGCCGGGCTGTTTACAGGGTCCGCGCGCCTGGATTAACGCTCCCGCCGCCGGGTGCGTATTGATTATTGGCTGTAGCCGAATTTATCCCAGGACACGACTTCCTGCATGGGTTTTCTTTTTTTTGCCGGGGGCCATTTGCCGTTTTTGGGGTAGCCCACGGGCAACAGGGCCGCGATGCGCACATCGCGCGGCGCGCCCACGGCGCGGCGCACCTTGCGCTCATCTATCCACCCCAGCCAGCATGTGCCCAGGCCCTGTTCCTGCGCCGCCAGAACCATGTGCTCCACGGCGATGGCCACGTCCATCACATACCACTGTTTGTCCATGAGCTGGCCAATGGCGCGGTGTTCGAGCAGGGCAGGCTGCACGCAGCACACAATGATCACCGGGGCTTTGGCCATCCACTTGTTTGTGGCCAGGCCCGCGGGCGCCGCGGCCGACAGCTTTTTGCGCACGTCCGGGTTGCGCACCACCACAAAATGCCAGGGCTGCGTGTTGTTGGACGACGGCGCCAGGCGCGCGGCTTCAAGCATGATCTCCAGCTTTTCCTGCTCCACGTCCCGGTCCGGGTCAAACGTGCGCACACTGCGCCTTTCCTGGATGATGCTCATTAACGGCGATGCTTCCATGGTTATCAAACTCCCCGCTGTTTCGATTTACTTCTATGATAGGGATCATTTTGTAATAATACGAACAGGGGGCATATGTCAACGCAAGCCAACCCCATGCGCCCGGAAATAATTGCCGGGCGGGTCACACAGCGTTGACCGGATTTGCTATAATTTTATCAATTACAATTGTTTAACCGGGTGCGGCATGAGTGACTCTGAACAGGCCCCGGCGGCCAGCAGCCTGGGAATGCACAACATGGTGTCCGTGAACAGCGAACATCTGCCGTATTATTTTGAAACGCCGCTCTATTATAAGGCCAGCGAAGGCATCGGCTTCGAGCTGTACAAGCCTTCATTCCAGACCATGGCGGATGCGCGGATTCGAAACGAACGCCACCCCGGAACGCTTTATCTGCACCACAAAGACAAACTCACAGGATTGCGCGAACTCCAGGCCGGGCTCAACACCAGGCTCAAGAGCGATTTTCAGACCGCGGATCCCGCACAAGTAAAAAACACCCTCATCAGCCTTGTGGACGAAACCATCAAGGAACCGTGCGCGGATTCCATCGGCGGGGCCGTGGCCACCATGGAAATCGTGTTCGAGGAATTCGTTAAGAACCGTTCCGTAATCGACCGGCTCGTGCGCGTGGTGGCCACGGATTACACCACGGCTGCGCACTCGGTGAACGTGATGGCCCTGGTGCTGCGGTTTTGTTCGTTCTGCGGCATGAAGGGTCCGGCCGCGCGCCGCCTGGGCCTGGCCGCGCTGTTGCACGATGTGGGCAAGGTCAAGGTGCACAAGCGTCTGCTGCAGGCCCCGCGACGGCTCACTGAAGCTGAATTTGAAGCCATGAAAAAACACACCGTGTACGGCCATGACATCCTCAGAGCCGCGGGCATGGAGCAGGATGTCTGCCTCGTGGCCCTCAACCATCATGAGCGTGTGGACGGCTCCGGGTATCCGAACGGCATTACGGAAATATCCGAGGAAGCGCAGATTATCGCATTCATCGATTGCTACGAAGCACTCACCTGCAACACGCGTCCATACCGCGACGCCGTGTGCCCGTTTGAAGCCCTTTCGCACATCAGGCATGAATTATTCAGGGGCAACTTCGGCACGGTCGTTTTTGAAAAATTTGTTAAAAGCTTAGGGTAATCCCCATTTCCCCCCATGAACTTTTTCTTTGCGGAACGGTCATAAATGGAAACGCTTTTTGCGTTTGATATCATGGGGTTGAATTTTGCCGTGCGCACCTGTTTTTTCAGTGCGGATGCGCAACGGCTATATGTGTGTATAATAGAAAAAGCAATTAATTTTCGACAAATGAATAGCCACCGGAGGATGCCATGAAAAAGATTGCTCCCTGCCTTGCAGCGGTTCTGTGCCTGTTGGCGCTTTGGTCCGCACCTGAACGCGTGCATGCGGATATTCCGAAACTGCCCGGAACCCGGATCACAATACCCTGGGAGCAATTCCAGGAAATGCTGCGGCCCCTGAGGGAGCAACCCGGGGATGCGGCCAAGCCCGCTGGTCCCGCCGTATCCGTGGAGTCCGCTGATTATGAATTCTTTGCGGGCCGCGAGCAGGTGAAAATCACGGCGTCCTTCAACATCACGGTCACGACCGGCGCGTGGCAGTTCACGCCCCTGGTTGACAGCAGTCTGACCCTGGCGTCATTTGCATCGGGCGATGCCGAGGATACAGTGCGCCTGGAAGACGACGCATATCAGTTATTCACAAAAACCCCGGGCGCGCGCACGGTGCAGCTTGTGCTGTATGCGCCCGGTGATTTCAACCGCATGGAAAATTCCTACGCATTACACTTTCTTGAACAGGCCAATACGCGGCATGTCACCGTGATTGTGCCCGAGGCCAATGCGGACATCACCCTGGACGACGCGGCTGAATCCACGATCATGCAGGAAAACGGCCGCACCGTGCTCAATGCCGTGCCCGGCGCGTCCGCGAGCGTGAGAGTCACATGGAAGCGCACTCCTGTTCTGGACAATGCGGCGGCCAAGCCACAGCCCCGTGTCACCACCGTTGTTTCCACCTGGTTCCATGTTCTGGAAAATGAACTGCTGGGCTCCGCGTCCTTTAACTTTGACATCCGCAACACAACGCTGCGCACTTTTAAAATCATCCTGCCCGCAGAGGTTTCGGTTGATGGCGTCACGGGCGCGCCGCAGATTTCCGACTGGAAATTGAAACCAGAAAACGGCGCGCAGACCGTGCTGATAACACTGGGCGAAGAAGCTGCGGGCGCCGCCGCCGTATCCATCCGTTTCAAAAAGGATCTGGATGCGCAACAGACCCGCGCCCCGCTGCCCATTCCGCACGCCCGGGGCGTGGATCGCGAGTCCGGAACCGTGGGTGTTTCCGCCGAGGATAATCTCGACATCAGCGTGGCGGCGCGCGATAATCTGGCGCCCCTGGATGTGTCGGAACTGGATGCGCCGGGCGCTTTGTTCGGGTTTAAATATTCGCAGACTCCCGCAAGTTTGTCACTGGATGTGCACCGCTATCCGCGCCAGGAGACTTTGGACGCGATTATCGATCTGGCCGGGTACACATCCGTGATGCTTGAGGACGGCAAGCTGCTGACCATGTGCAGCTACATGCTGCGCAACAACACGCGCCCGCACCTGCGCCTGGATTTGGATGCCAGGGCCGAAGTGTGGTCCGCGTTCGTGGACAACCGGCCGGTCAAGCCCACGCGCAACAAAGACGGCTTGTTGCTCATTCCCCTGCCGCGCGGGGCATCGCAGGTTTCGCATCGCGTGGAGCTGCTTTATTTACAGCAGAAACCCGCCATGAAATTCCGCGGCCGCATCCCCATGGACCTGCCTTCGCCCGATATCCAGACCGCTCTGGTCATGTGAAGTGTACATGCCCAAAGACTTCGATTTTCACGGGGTGCGCGGCAACATGGAGCGCTTCTTCGGGCGCCCGTCCATCACCGGCGGCGAGGTTACGATATACGCGCAGAAAGGCCGCGCAAAGGAGCATCCCGAACTCGCGCAGTATGCGCTCGAACGCAAAGCCGTGTATAAGGACAAGGATTATGAATACAGTGTGAAGGGGCCCCGGCGCCAGACCATCACGCGCCTTGGCGATTACCTGAGCCAGAATATGCAGGTGCAGTCGGAAATGCAGGTGGAGGAAGCCATGGCCACGGATGAGGGCCATGGCGTGCTGCCCATCAAAATCAATCTGCCCACCGAGGGCCAGTATTTCTTTTTCATGGAAATCATGCCCAAAAAGGAAAAACACCAGGTGTCATTTGGCTATACCGGCGGCAAATATCTGCGCGCGTTCAAGGGCGCGGGCCTGGCGGCCCTGTTCCTTGTGACTGTGGCATTGGGCCTGGGGTTCTGGCTCTGGGCCGCGGGCGGGTATGTGCTGGAGCGCGCCGTGTACGTGGCCGTGTGCCTGGCCCTGTGGTTCGGCCTGGGCCACGAGGGGCTTGTGGCCGCCACCCTGGCCGTGTGCGCCGCGGCCCTGTTTGTGAAATATGTGCTGCTGCGCAAAAAGCGCGGCGCGGGCCGCACCGCCGCAATGCTGCTGCTCGCGGGCGCAATCCTGGCCCCGCGCGCGGCGCACGCCCAGGGTTCTGTGACCCTGCCGTGGAGCGATTACATGTCCATCCGCAATGCCATCGAACAGGCCCGGCCCAAGCCGTCCGAGTTGCCGTTCCGCTATCTGATTAAATCCGCGGAGTATGCCATTGCCGGACAGGGCGATTCCGTGGTGGTGGACGCGGTCCTGGAAATCCGCGCCTATGGGAACGATCCGGTTCTTGCGCCCCTTTTCCCGGAGCACACGGCGTTTACGCATTCCGAATCCAGCGTGGCCGCGGACCGGTTCGTGAAGCAGGACGGAATGCTGCATGTGCTGTGTGCGGGCCCGGGCATGCGCACCGTGCGCGTGCGCTTTGTGAGTTCGGAGTCGCTGAATCGAATCGACGGGGATATCCGTTTTGCCATTCCGCAAACACCGGTGACCGGGCTGCGCATCAGCGCGCCGCACAGGAAACTTGAGTTCACCGTGTCCGACGCTGTAAATGTAGTCCATGCATATCCGGAGGCTGGAGGCACCATGTTTTCGGCATCGGTGCGGCCCAGCGAATCTCTGGATGTATCGTGGTATCGCAAGCCCGAGGATCTCAACCCCGAGGAGCGGCCCCAGGCGCGTGTGGATGCGGCTGTGACGGTCCTGGCGCAGGTGGCCCCCGGCGCGGTTTCCTATACGGCCACTCTGAATTTCTCCATCAACCATGCGCCGGTTACAAAGTATCGCGTGGCCCTGCCCGCGGGCGTGGATGTGCTGGATGTGTCCGGGCCCAATGTGCGCGATATCAAGATACAAACGCAGGGCGCCACGCAGACCGTGTCCGTGCTGCTGAGCGGCGAGGTGCTGGGCGGCGACTCCGTGGCCTTTGTTTATGAGCAACCGGTCAAGGACGGCGCGGAATTCGAACTGGCCGTGCCACGTCCCCTGGATGTCACCGGCGTCAGCGGGCACGCGGCCCTGGCCGCGGGCGAGGATATGGAGATCGTGCTCATGCGCGAAGCCGGGGCCACGGGCATTGATCCCACGGAGCTTCCCGGGACTCTGCGCCAGGGCGCCGACCCGGTGCTGTTTGCTTACAAGTTCTTTAATGCAGCGCCCCGCCTGGTTTTATCCGCTTCGCGCAATAAGGCTGTTTCCGTGATGACCTCGGTGGTGAACCAGGCGCATTATGATCTGGTGCTGCTCGAGGATGGCCGCACCCTGGGCACGTTCGCCTGGAAGCTCCAGTCTCGGAGCCGCCAGTTCTTCGCTGTCACTTTGCCCAAAGGCGCGGAGGTGTGGAGCGTGACTGTGAACGGCGAGCCGGTTGTGGCGTCGCAGGCGGACGGCAACCGCGTGCTCGTGCCGGTCAAACGGTTCCTGTCCGGTCCGGGAAAGGACACGGCGGCGCTCAATATAGAAATCGTCACATTGTCCGAGGGAGCAAGGCGCAGGCCCTGGAAGCGGCACAGTGTTGCGCTGCCGTCCGTGGAAGTGCCGATCAGCACACTTGAAACCCGGCTGTATGTGCCCAAACAATGGCGTGCGAGCAACCCGCGGGGCTCCATGGGCAAGGGCAGGGTGGGCGCCGTGCAGTTCCTGGATTACACAGTGCAGGGCCTGGCGCCGGAGATTTCAGTGGAGGATGTTTCGGGTAATACGCGGGGCGAGATAATCCTGAATAAAAATTCGCTGGAAAGCACATCATCCCTTGGCTGGCCGGGTGACGATGAGAAACAGATGCAAAACTTCGAAATGGATGATAAGCCCGATACAGGAGTTGTTTCCAACATGGGTATTTCAGCGGGCGCCGGCACAAAAGGCCCCATACATATAAACGGGTATGTTTTTGCCGGGCAAGTGGCGGAACAGCACCGCGGGGCCCTGCCTGTGGCCGTGACCCTGCCGCGCACCGGGCGCGTGATTACCTTTACGCAGCACATGATAACCGGAACCGCGCCCCGGGTGTGGTTCTACGCGTATCCGGAGCCGGCCGCGCGCACGGTGAAGTATGCGGCGGCGGGACTCCTGTTCCTGGCCCTGGGCGCGGCCCTGTGGCTGGGCGCCGGCAAGGCGCTTGTCGGCCACTGGATTACGGGGCTCATGGCCGCGTCCGTGCTCACTCTGCTGACCGCGCACTATTTCCTGCCCCTGTCCGTGTTTCGTTCCTTGTTCTGGCTCATGGTTTGGGCCACTGTTGTGATTCTGTTTTTGCGGCGCGTGCGGCGGCGCAAAAGGGCTTGATTACAGTCTCGTTCAAAACAGGGGCAAGCCTGGCATTAATGCGGCTATGAAGACTTTGTGAAACGTTGTGTCACGGGGCTTGAATCTGGATGTCGCGGATCCATGTGTCGTATCCCAGGTCATAGAGCTTGACCGTGAACAGGAACAGGGAATCGGCGTGCAGGATGGGGATGCGGCGTTCGGGTGCAAAGCCCGCGGGCACGTTGTTGAGGGCGTAGGTTTCGTTGAAGCCCGCGGCGCGCAGGTGATTTTCGGCCTGGGCCTAGTAGGAGCCATAGGGATAGGCGAAACAATTGACCGGGGCTTCCAGGTGGCGTTCGAGCAGCCATTTGGCAATGTTGACCTCAAGGCCAAGGGTGCCGGAGTCCGCACCCCTGAGCCGGGTGTGGTTCATGGAGTGCAGGCCCACGCGCAGGCCTTTGGCGCGCAGGCGGCGCAGGGTGGGAATATCCATGGACTGCTCGTCTCCGAACACGCGGGACGCGATCACGAACACAGCGCCCGAGAATCCGTATTTGTCCAGCAGGGGCCAGGCCGTGTCCCCGGTGTCGGGGTATCCGTCGTCGAACGTGAAGCCCACGGATTGTGCGCCTGCGGGCGGTTTTTCTCCGGCCGGAGCGCACACGCGCGCATCGGAAAATCCTGCTTCATTCACGAATTTCAAGTGCGACTCCAGGGCCTGGGGCGTGACCGACCCGGGTTCGAGCGAGTATTCACTGGTCACGCGGTGGTAGCACAGCACCACGGGGTGCGTGAGCCGCGGGCGCGGGAAAGCGCCGGTAATGATGTCGCGCGCATTGCGGAACACGCGGTTGTCCGGGTCGAACTGCACGGCGCGCTCCGCAGCTTCCACGGCAAGGTCTTGGCGACCTTGTCCGTACAAGGATAGTGCGCGCAGAAAATGGAACGCCGCGCGGTCCGGGTAAATCTCCAGGGCCGCGGCGCACTCGGCTTCGGCATTGTCCACGTCCCCATGCAGAAAATAGAACGAGGCGCGCATGTAGCGCGCGCGGGGCAGGGCCTCAGCCGCGGCCAGGGCTTCAAAATCCCAGTAAGGGGACAGCAGGGAGTTGTGCTTTTCCAGGGCCATAATCCGCCGCACCTCGGTTTCCCGGACCAGGCGGCGGAAGGAATCGTACTCGCGCAAAGCGATGTAGAAGCGGAACAGGTTGTAGATGAGATTTTTCTGATCAGGGAATTGCGAATGCAGGCGCTCGAGGTCCGTGAGCTTCGCGCGTGTGGGCGGGCCGTCCTTGATGGGCGTGAGCCGGTTCTTGATGTGCGTATCCAGGGGCTCGTATTCCACGCCCCACAAGTCCTTGGAATGCATGAGCGCATCGTACATGCCCGTGTCCGTGACATCCACGGTGCGCGATGTGATGAGCCATTTGCCCATGGGCACATTGTCCAGGGATACGCTGCGGTTCATGCAGCGTTCAATGCTTTTTACAAGGCTGCGGCCGCGCTGCACCTGCTCGGGCGTGGCGTGGCCCTGTTCCTGCAATTCCAGAATGCGGTTCAGCAGCTTGATCGTGTAATCCCGTGTGATGCAGTTGCTGTTCAGTGTTTCGAGGGACTCGGGGTCGATGCGCACGGATTCCTTCATGAACTCAGAGTCCACGGCATCGCGCAGGGGAATGGTGGCCGTGGCAGGGCGTTCCTGGAGAAAAATAACGCCCACGGCCACGCCGACGCCCGCGGCGAGAATGAACAGGGTTGTGAGTACAATACGTTTCAGGCTCATGATTTACAGATTGAGGCGCGGCCGGGCCGCAACTCATAGTCCTTATTTTAATATCCGCAACAGGCACTTGTAAGCTTCCGCGTTTTTTTGGACTCCCGAAATGGCCGCAAAGTCCCGGGCGCGGTGCTTGAATCTCCGCCGCCGCATCTCACGAAAACAAGAAAACCAATGAACGCAGGCGCTAAATGCGGTATTCTTAGACAAGCGGAGGCCGCCCGCGCGATTCTCCGCGATTTCCCCCGGGTGAAACCTTCCCGGCTCATTTCTGGAAACGGACGCTGTAACCCATGCCATTTATCGCTGACCTGCATATCCATTCCCATTACTCGCGCTCCACCAGCAAAGACATGAACATAGAGAGCCTGCACCGCTGGGCGCAACTCAAAGGCATCTCCGTGCTGGGCACGGGCGACTTCACGCACCCGGCCTACTTCGCCGAATTGCGCGAAAAGCTGGAGCCCGCCGAACAAGCGGGCCTGTTCAAGCTTAAGCAGGAATTCGCGGCCCCGCTCGACGACCAAGTGCCGACCTCGTGCCGCGCGCCCGTGCGCTTCATGCTCTCGTGCGAAATAAGCTGCATCTATTCAAAAGACAAAAAGACCCGCAAAGTGCACAACCTCGTGTACTGCCCGGATTTCCCGGCCGCAGCCAAAGTCAACGCCGAACTCACGAAAATCGGGAATCTCAAATCCGATGGCCGGCCCATCCTGGGCCTGGACAGCAAGGTGCTGCTGGACATCGCGCTCCAGGCCGACGAGCGCAACTTCTTTGTGCCGGCCCATGCCTGGACTCCGCACTTTTCCATCTTCGGCGCTTTTACCGCGTTCCAGTCCCTGGAGGAATGTTTCGGGGACCTGGCCCCGCACGTGCGCGCCATAGAAACCGGCTTGTCCTCGGACCCGCCCATGAACTGGCGCCTCAGCCAGCTCGACAACATCGCGCTCATCTCCAACTCGGATGCGCACTCGCCCGCCAAGCTGGCGCGCGAGGCCAATATTTTCGAGACCGAAATGAGCTATGTGGGCATCATCAAAGCCATTTGCGACAACGACCCCAGAACCTTTGTGGGCACCATCGAATTTTTTCCCGAAGAAGGCAAATACCACGTGGACGGGCACCGCAACTGCGGGGTGCGGCTCACGCCCAAAGAGACCATCATGCACGATGGGCGGTGTCCCAAATGCGGGCGCAAAATCACCGTGGGCGTGTGCGCGCGCGTGGAAACCATGGCCGACCGCCAGGAAGATGAAATCCCCCAGGGCCGCGTGCCTTTCGAGTCCCTCATTCCCCTCCAGGAAATCGTGAGCGAATGCGTGCAGGTGGGAGTCAACTCCAAGAAAGTCACCACAGAATATTTCCGCCTGCTCGCGGAGCTGGGCCCGGACCTGCATATCCTGCGCGCCGCGCCGCTTCATGACATCCACGCAACCGGCGGCCCGGTGCTGGCCGAAGCCATCCGCCGCGTGCGCACCCGCGCCGTACACATCGACC
>Ga0351881_1020_pt1 | contig 55238 bp, 47 predicted proteins | sample BONcelFGM3001E15_FD_206769 | JGI IMG/M metagenome (GOLD analysis project Ga0351881, IMG submission 206769) | Enriched cells from coal bed in the Powder River Basin, Montana, United States - BONCAT cells FGM rep3 HSBNCT.FGM.300.1.E15 ...
TGTAATAGTTCGGGTGTTGCAGTAACATCATCACGCAGCTTTTCATATTCGGCGAGCTCACAAATAAAATTGAAGATTATATCAATATCATTCGGGTTGGCCTCTCTTATTCTAAAATTCATAACTCATTTTTTACAAAGATATCATTCTGAGATAAAACTATTGAGAGTACTTGCAACGATTTGTGGAAAATTCTTATTCCTGCTTCCGCATATCAGGCAAAGTTCCCTGTGAACACACAACATCTGGCCACAAACATCACATTTCCAATTCTCCTCCTCTTTGTCAATAAAATTTGCCAATCCAATCTCTTTTATACTTTTTAAGTTTTGGATTGGACTTTCGCCATATTTTTTTGTGTACCGTTTATCTAAATCCTTAATTCTCCTGCAGGGGAATTTATCGCACTCATTACACAGAAGGTCTTCATTCTCTCCCTTTTCAGCGCATTTTTTTATGCTACAAACAGTGCAGTGAAATGGCTTATTGCCAATATCATAACACCCGACGCATCTGTTTTTCTGTCGCTGATATCCCAGACATAAATCACATATAACGCCACAAGGAGCAATACTCCTAAAGGTTAATCTACTTACCATCTGCAGTTATTCGTTTGTCAATAATTATTCGGTACTGGGTTTTCTATAAAAGTCATTCAATGAATTAGTATAATAACTATAGTCTATTTTATAGCGTCGTTGAAAAATTCGTGGTTCTTTATATCCTACAGGCACCAAAGTTATTTTAGTCATTCCGTTGATTGTCTTTATTTTGCTGGAATTTAGTGTTTTTTGGTCAAACAAAACATCAAAATAGAATAAATATTTTCCTACCCATTTAATATAATTGTCTGAATCCTCCTTGGTCAGTTCTCCTTGCTTGTTAATAAGCTTTAATTCCGCATTTTTGTTGAATATCTCTTTTTGAAATTCTACGCCATTTAATGGGTATCCGTTTAAAGTCGGAATAATATTAAATTGAGGATCTATAAAAATCCACTTGTCAAGCTCTTTAGAATATACCTCACTAACAACGTGTCCTGCTCCACGCATTACTTTTTCTACATCTCTTGTTTTTAGTCCCAATGTTCTGGCTGGTATTCCAACACTATTAAGGGCGGCCGTCGCGACAATGCCATACTCTACACAACGAAATCGTTTCCCTTCCTGAGCTTCTTTTAAAATTGTTAAAGCATCTTGTTTTGTTGGATTATTACTTCCATTGTGCTCCCACTGCCTGCTTGTCCAATCTAAGATACTCTTGATTTTATCAATGTCGCTCTTTTCTCCATTCACTAAAAGTTCTATATTATACTCGTTTTTTAACTCACGCAGATATTCGTTACCTAAAGTATCCGAATAATAAAATTCATAAAGATTATTCGGAGATTCTTTTGAATAAGATATCTCTTTCAATTTGCTTGAAGGACTTACATTAACAAATTGATAAAATGATGAACAGCTGCTTAATAAAACACAGCTAAATAAAACAACAAAAGAGTTTTTTACCATATATCTGTTTTTAAATTATATTAAATTGCACTTATTCTTTTTAAAACAAAGGTTTAAAGATTTGGCATTGTTTAAGATCATTAGGTTGAAAGTATATTTATAGCTTCTGCAGTTGAAGTAACAAAAATAATGTGTTTGCCCTTGTTGCTTTCATAAATGAAATCAGTTAAACTTTTACTTGTGCGTTTAGAGAAGTCGCCAACTATTGCCAAACGAACACGATAAGTCGAGAATTTTTGAAGAATTTCTCCTGCAATTCCATTTTTCAGATCAAAAAAGTCAGAGGTGACATTTTTTTCATTAATGACAATTCTGTCGAAGCCTTGATAGTATAGGTTTCCCATCAAGTCCAGCCCGTCTTCCGGATTGTTAATGATAATTTCATCCGAAGTAACCTCGGCAATTATTGTGTCGTTAATATTATGAGTTACAATTTTCATCTGTAGATTCAAGTGTAGAAGAGGTCTCAGGCTATGGAGCGTAAAATTATGATTTTAATATATTTTGCCCAAATAATTATGAAATATTTTACTGTAATTGTTTTACTATTAACAGAAACAAGCAAGATAGTTTTGACTACAATGCAAACATCAACTGGCTTGTAGTTGGGCAGAGGGATGAGCTAAAACTTAAGATAATCAAATCATTCTATGTTAAGTACAACAGGAAGTTAAGGGAGTTAATTGTTGATTTTTGCCATTACTATAGATACCATCAGACGAAAGAGTTCATTTATTACTACTATAACACAGCCCTTGGTTCTAACTATGCTGTGAGCAATGATGATTTTGCAGCAGTTATCTGCGATCAACTTTTTAAAAATGGGTGGAAAGTGACCAGGATTCACATTGGGAATCCGATGAAACACCATGAGAAGTATCTTATCCTAGATGATTGTTTCAAAGGGGCAAAGCATCTAATACCAGTTTTGAATAGGGAGAATAATGAAGCTCTAATAATATCTATATCATTGGCTGAAGTTGCAATCACTTCCCGGGGGTTTCAGAAATGTAAAGCCGGTGAAAAACTAGTCGAGAGCGAGGATGATCCTCTTGAATATAGGACAGACGGATCGGATGCGTTTGATACGCTAATTTTAGGAAATATTTTATTCCCCTATTGCTCTTCTGGTTATGGTATAGGATCTACTTTGTAAAATTTTTTTAAAATTTTACAAAAAAAAATAAAAATTATTTAATCACGAGGAAACGTAAGCAGGCATAGGAATTCTTAACATTTTTAGGTCTTAAATCTTAATTATTAGGGAATTTCACGGACACAAAAATATAATAACTATTTTTTTATTCATTTTTAGTTATTAAGTTTGATGCACTGTTGTACAACAAATTAATCTTTATTTTTTTATTTACTTAATTAGTTTTTTTTTTATGAAAAAGAAAGTACTATTACTAATTGTAGCTTTAGTGGGCTTTTTAGCCATTATTAGCTCGGATGCTTATTCTACAGAAGCAGGAGGCCATCTAATCAAGTGCGGAGATTACGAAATTTATCGATGCATGGCCATTTGCAAACCTTGCGCAAGATATTGTTATGCCCCAGCTTTTGTCAATGGTCCTGGACGTATACTCTCATGTCCTAATTGTGGATCTGCTGAAGATGAAGATGAAGATTTCCTTGGGATGGAGTATGAAATAGAATAATAAGAGTTAACACTTTTATGGGAATTTCCATAAAAGTGTTATTTTTTTATAATTATTCTTATTATGAATAAATCCATTTATAATTAAAAACCTAGCCATTATCAATTTAAAAAAATGAAAAGAGCATTAAATATTATCGTTTTATGTTGTTTATTATATTCTTGTAAATTAAGTAACAACAGTTCAGTAATTTCATTAAATTTCAAAGACACTACCTATGTAAAACCGGAAATTTTAAAAACAGAAAAAATACTTTCAGTAATATGGAATGTTAAAATTCTTGATTCGATATTAGTACTATCATCTGATGACGGAACTGGATTTATTCAAGTTTTTAACAAAAATAATTTTAAATATCTGTATACAAAAGGCAAATACGGTCGAGGACCTGGTGAAATTTCCAATGCTGGAGTTGAATACAAATGCATCAAAGACTCAATTTATATTTATGATTTAGTAAAAAGTACTCTATTCATTTACGATATCAAACATTTTATTAGTGACTCTCTTATTTTGAAAGCAAATAATACAATAACATTTGATTCTTGTAAGAATAACTTTGATATGATGCCATTAAAAGGACATTTTGTTTCAAGGTCGTTTTCTAAAGCTAGATTCGCACTTTTCAAACGTAATGGGAAATACGCTTCAAACTATTCACTCTTTCCTGACTACTACATGACTGGAGACAATCCAAATTTAGATCTTGAAAGAAGGAGATATACACACATAGAAGCAAAACCTGATATGTCAAAATTTGTTTGTGTTAGTTATATTGGAGGTACTATTGAAATCTTCAATATAGTTAATGACTCTATAAATAAATTAATAGAGAAAAATTATTTAGATCCAAATTTAGGGAAAGTAGAAAATATTAAAAGCTTAAATCAATTGGAAACAAAAATTGGGTTTTGTGGGCTATGTGCAACAGACAATTATATTTATGCTTCATACTCTGGAGAGGCATCTAAGGACCATCGGAAAAAAAAATCAGCTGACTTCGTAATTGTTTTTGATTGGAATGGTGATCCCAAAAAGATATACAAAGTACAAGGAGGATTAACAGGTCTTGCTGTAGACGAGTCACAACAAAAGATGTATGTTATCACTAAAGATCCAGAGGGTTGCAGCGCTATTGGATTAGTTAAAATGTAAGGAATGAAAAAAAAAATTACTTTTCTTACTGTTTTATTCTTTGTTCTATTCATTAATTCATGTAAAAACAATGACTATTTATTATTACCAGACACATCAATTGTTTGCTCAAAAGTTAATAATGTTCTGACCGAGACATTATTACCTAATTATATGTCTAATGGAGATAAATATGTATTTATTTTTTATATTGCGGGATGTGAAGTGTGCGAACAAGAACTTAGTATTTGGAAAAAAATCTTTAAAAGAAACCCAAATATTAAACCTATTTTAATTGTAAACTGTCAATATCCGAAAGTTTATATGGTATATGCTTTAAAGGAAAAGACTTTTTTTCCAACAGTTATTTATAAAAATTATGATTTGCTTGTAAAAAATAATTTATCAAAAGATTTGGCCTATTTAATTGTTGATAAAGACTTAAAAATATTATACAAAAGCAAAATTATTGATGAAAAAAAAGTCTTAAGAGTACTTAATACAAAATAGGAAATTTTAACTTTAATTTAAGACGGAGTTCTGCACTCCGTTTTTTTTGCATTCATACAAGGTGATGTAGGTTATCTGGCATATTTCGGAGAATAAACAGAGGGTGCAATTGCATCCTTCCTGAGGGCGGCGCAGGGTCTCCAACCACCAAAAATTACTACGTTAATTTTTTGGATGGTGTTTTTTACTGGTTTTTAAATGTTTGCTCATTTGAAAACTGGACACATTTGTTCTCCCGAAGGGGCTTCTTTCTGACTCGCCAAGAAAGAAGCAAAGAGCGAAAAGAGGTTACTCCAGGATGAACCCATTCCGGTTATTTTGAGTAGCATATCCATCATATTCCTACCCATATCCACATACGGAGATATTTCAAGCTCTATCTCTTGTAAGGATGTTTGATTTCTCTGTCTTTTTGATAGTCCGTATAAATCTTTAATATCTCTCCGATAAGCGTCTGAAACTTCATCCAATGTGTTGTAGCTTTTTTCACATTTGTTTTCAATCCATGGATTCCATCCTGATTTCAACTCTGCATTAAGTCTTTTAATTAACTCATCTGCATAATCTTTTCTCATCTTTTTGCTTTTAATAGCATTAAGATAAATTCTTTTCCGTTTCATCGTTTCAGATGCCGGATCGTAGGAATTAAACGCAATAAAACATGATTTGCCCTTTGACAGTCGGGGCGGAGTGTAGGTCCGAACATTGACCTCGTAGTTCGATTTTTTTCTTTCTGGCATTTTTTTTTGGGCGAACCCCCGGGTATTGCTCCAGAGTCGTCCAAAATTGGTGTCTTGATTTTGCCTTCCTTGTCTAATAAAAAAGCACCGTAATTAACTGTTAATCTGTTATTTACGGTGCTTTAAGTAGCGGAGACAGGACTCGAACCTGTGACCTTTGGGTTATGAGCCCAACGAGCTACCAACTGCTCCACTCCGCGGTATATTTCTTTTGTTGGTAATGTCAATTTTTTAACGGGCTACAAAGATAAAGCAATATCCGTCAGAATCCAAATTTAATTTCCGTTAATTTGAGAAAAAGGCTATTAACTCATTAATGGAGAGCGTTTTTTGTTCTCCCGTTTTAAGCTCTTTCAGGTTCACAATCCCCTTAGAGACCTCCTCTTCTCCCACAATAACAAGATATGGTATGGCTCTTTTGTCTGCGTAGTCAAACTGTTTTTTTAGTTTTGTTACCTCGGTATAGATCTCTGCAACCACCCCTTGTGCCCTGAGGAGTTTTAAAATTGGTATTATAAACTCCTGCTCCTTTTCGCCCAGATTGGCAAAAAGAACCTTGGTTCCTCCGGCAGCCTCAGCAGGGAACTTATCCAGAGCCAGCAGTACATCATAGATACGGTCTGCCCCGAACGAGATACCAACTCCCGACACTCCGGGAAGACCAAAGATACCGGTAAGATCGTCATATCTGCCTCCTCCGCAAATACTCCCTATCTCAACCCCTTTTGCCTTTACTTCAAAGATGGCCCCTGTATAGTAGTTGAGCCCCCTGGCAAGCGAAAGATCCAGTTCACACTCCCGGTCTACCCCGGCAATAGAGATGAGTTCAAACACCCGGGTAAGTTCGTCCAGCCCAAGAGTACCCACTGCAGATGAAGAGAGAATTGGCCTCATAGCCTCAAGTTTTTGGGCTGTTGACCCGCTTAGGAGTAAAATCGGCTCAATTTTATTTATTGCCTCTGTCTCAATACCTCTTGAGAAGAGCTCTTTTTTAACCTCTTCCAGCCCTATCTTATCAATCTTGTCAATTGCAATAGTTATATCGGTGAGTTTATCGGGATGCCCTATCACCTCTGCAATCCCGGAGAGTACCTTTCTGTTATTGATCTTTATTGTCACCCCAACTCCCAGAGAACGAAAGATGGCATCTGTTATCTGAACAAGTTCAAGCTCGTTAAGCAGAGAGTTGCTGCCGATAACATCTACATCGCACTGATAAAACTCCCTGTAGCGCCCCTTTTGAGGACGATCTGCACGCCATACGGGTTGAATCTGATATCTCTTGAACGGAAACACTATCTCATTCTGATGCTGCACCACAAAACGGGCAAAAGGTACAGTAAGATCATACCTGAGCCCCTTCTCACAAACCTTGAGTGAAAGAGAATTGCTATTTGAAAGCATAGATGGCTCCACGCCTGCAAACGCATCTCCGGAGTTGAGCACTTTAAAGAGCAGGCGGTCTCCCTCTTCGCCATATTTACCAAGCAGAGATGTAAGATTTTCCATTGCCGGAGTCTCAATCGGAGAGTATCCGTACAATTTAAAAGTACTTCTGATTGTGTTGAAAATATAGTCTCTGCGGGCCATCTCCACAGGTCCGAAATCTCTTGTTCCTTTAGGTATTGAGGGTTTTTGTGCCATTACATCCAATTATTAAACCCGCAAATTTAGTCAAAAAAGTTGTTTATTTGCTCTGCAGATATATATCAATTGCCTCTGCCGCTTTTCGTCCGGCACCCATAGCAAGAATTACAGTAGCAGCTCCTGTTACAACATCACCTCCGGCAAATACTCCGGGACGGGTTGTAGCCCCGCTCTCATCTGCCACAAGGCAATCCCAGCGATTTGTCTGCAGGCCGGGAGTGGTTGTTGCAATAAGTGGGTTTGGAGATGTACCAAGTGACATAATCACCACATCTGTTTCTATATCGAAATTTGAATCGGGAATAGGTACAGGAGACCTTCTTCCGCTGGCATCCGGCTCTCCAAGCTCCATTTTAATACAGGTTAACCCTCTTACCCAGCCCTTTTCGTCACCCAGAACCTCTACCGGGTTTGTAAGCATTCTAAAAACTATCCCCTCCTCCTTTGCGTGGTGGACCTCCTCCACCCTGGCCGGCAACTCCTTCTCAGTTCTGCGGTAAACCACAGTTACCTGAGCACCCAGACGCTGTGCAGTACGCGCAGCATCCATTGCCACATTTCCACCGCCAACAACAGCAACCCTCTTTCCAACATATATTGGAGTTTCGTACTCGGGATCGTATGCTCTCATAAGGTTACTTCTGGTTAAAAACTCATTTGCAGATACAACCGCATTGAGATTCTCCTGCTGGATGCACCCACAACCTGGGTTACTATTGTTACCGTTCCCTTCTCACTATCGAAATCACAAACAGTAAGAGGAATCCTCTCCCCCTTGTCGTGAACCCTTACTATAAGAAACTGCCCCGGCTTTGCAGAGCGCGCCATCCTTGGTGCATCTACATCCATAAGTGCAATCAAGGGTGTTAGGAATTTTTTCCTGACAATTTTATACATAAACCAATATTACTGGGTAAAAAAATATCGCACCCGCAAATAAGATATGCAAGGTGCGATACAAAGTTATAAATTGTATTTAAAAAATATCAAAAACGCTCAAAATTATATCCCAATCTCTTTAATCTTTTAATAATATCTTCCAGTTTATCATATAACCTGTCTGTGCGACTATCCTCCACACCCGGGTGAATAAGAATAATCGCCCCGTTTAGCCCCTCTTTTTTCTCGAAAGCGAAGAGTTTATCTATGAGTTCGGAGCTGGATCTGTAGTTCTTCATATCCGGAGTGGTATAGTCGGCCGGAGTGGCTGTGCCCGGGGTAAAGTTCATTGTCTTTAATCCGAGCCGGGAGGCGACATTTACAGACTCTTTATTGTACCATTCGTAAGGAGGAAGATACCAGGGAGCATCCTTTAGTCCAATACCGAATTTTGCCAGTTCGTCATAATTTCTCTTTATGTCTGTTGCAAGGCTATCTGTTGTAACAAGAGATTTATCCCTTTTATCCCACGGTGCATACAAAATATGTCTGTCTGAGTGTGCTCCGGTATAGTGACCCTCCTTTATAATTCTCTCAATCATACCCTTTTGCTCTTTTAATCTCAAAAAGTTACCGGTTAGAAAGAAAGATCCTTTAATCTTGTTTCTCTTTAGAGTCTTCAGTACTTTGTCTCCCCCCTGAAACATTGAATCTGCAGAGAAGATAAGATAGATAGTCTTAGATGCGGGATTTAATCTCACTACCGCTCCCCAGTTATCTTTTACCGTTGAGAGCTCTTTACCCTCCTGCTCCATTGCTGCAAAGTAGTAACACAAACCTGCTGTACCGTCCATCGTAGGCTCGTTGGAGGAGTAGTCTCCAATATCGTCGTGATATACAGCTTTTCCATTGTTGAATATGGCGTATGAATCGGGTTTGGTAAGAGCATTTCCTGCTCTGGTTAGAAAGAGGTTCCTCTCGATTGGACCATCTATAAGCCCTCCGTATGTGAGATCTCCATTGTGTCTGGTGTATGAAGAGTGAGGCTGATCCGGATAATCGCCCCCTTTTGGAAAACCGACAATCATAGAGGTTCCCCACGGGTTGCATCCAAACAGCCAGTCACGCAAAGCACACTCCATCTCATAATAGCTGTTGTCTCCCGATGCTTTTCTGTAGAGGTGTGCGTGAGTTATAGCTGCAGATACAAGGTTGCTGGAGCACCACAAAAATGGAATGCCGAAAACAAAAGGGTCCTCCCCGGCTCTCTTTTTAAGATGTTCAAGCCCATCACGCATAAAGCCCAGATACTTATCTCTGGTTGCTTTGTCGGAAGAGTTTGCCAAATAGTAGTGTCCCAAATTTAAAAAAGGGTAAAACTGATAGTGTCTCCCGCGACCCAGCTCCATCCAGGGAGTTACCGGCTCCAACTCTCCCCAGTAATCTGCCTTTTTGCGCCACTCGGGATCTTTGTTGTAGTTGTACATTGTGGCAGCTGCCAGTTCAATATCATCAACATAAGTATCCTCTTCGTAGAAGTATGGCGACTTTAGACAAGCTGTTTGGGTATTTCCCGGAAATTCAACAGCAAAATCAAACGCCTGAATAGATTTCTCTCTCATTTTTGATGCAAATTCGGGATCAATATCTTTAAAAACCTGTGCACCCATTGCAAAACTCGAAGAGAACTTTCCTGCCGTAGATGCCACTCCGGTAGTTCTGTTTATATGCTTACCCAACCCCTGGGGTTTACCGGTTACAAAATAGACCGGGCGCCCTGTTCCGGGACCCCAACCGTAATCTACCAAATCATTCTGCGGAAGACGAAATCCTGCATGGTCTCTGTCATCTGCAATCTGATTAAACATAACCTTATCTTCGGGATTCATCTTCATTAGCCAATCCATACCCCAGCGTATCTCGTCTAGAATATCCGGAACGCCATTTGAGCCGGCCCTGCCTCTGCTGTCATAAATATCTTTGAAAACAGATTTATCTTTTTGCTGCTCCCAGGCGAACATCATATGATAGACAGTTGTCGCAGATGTGGTTTGGTATTGAAGATAGTCTGTGGCATCGTGCCACCCTCCCCTTACATCTATCTTCTCGCCGCTCCTTGTAGGGTGATCGACAATAAAGCCGTCGTGCTGGTGGCATAACACTCCTGTATAGGGATTATCTCCGCATCTCTGCTGCCTCATATAGACTAACATAAAATCTGCAAGGCCTTCATAGGAATCTGAGGCAATTTTAAAATTTGGAGACTTAACTCCGTTGGAGATTATATAGTACCCACCCTCTTTTTTTAGATTAGAGAAGTCAAACCGGAATGCGCTCTTCATTCCCCACTCCGAAGCTTTGGAGATTTTCCCGATGCCTTTAAAAACTTCTCTGTCTGTTAATGCGTCAAACAATACAAAGTCCGGAGAAGATTTCTCGTTTAGAGAGATATAAACTGCCACTTTAATATCATTCGGGAGATATCCTGCCTGGTTAATCCGTATCCAGGATGTAGCATCATTTGCCGATAATGTAAACGAAAGCAGTATCAGCGAAAGTAAAAGTGTGAGTTTTTTCATAATAAATCGGGTTTTTCCAGATAAGAGACTATGGTAAAAGGTTCTGTTTCATAACTTAGTACCGTATGCAGAAGGCTATCTTTTAGAACATCCCTGTATCGGTACTCTTTACCGTCTATAAGAACACGGTTAGAGATTAGTCTCACTCCGTGGCTGTAATCTACATAGGTGTTTATATGAACATTTGTAACCGGCTGAATGGGTTTTCCATCCTTTTTGTGCCATCCGTATATTGTTACGTGTCTTGTTCTGGCGGGGTCGGTCAGTTTAGAAGAGATAACTATATCCTTCTTCGTCCCGGCCACAAATACTCCGGGCTTTTTACCGGCGGCCTTAATTTGAGCCTGTATTATCTTAGAGTGGTCGTAGAGAATATCGGGGGTTTCGTTTCTGTTACCTCTGGGGATAAAGTTAAAAGGTTCCAATTTCAGATTGGAGTTTATATAGATTATATCCACCACCTTTGGTGTGGGCAGAGAGGCATCCATAGAATTTGCAACCCTCTGTGCTGTGAGCGGACCCATAGGTATAATAAAGTAGTCCTTCTCGTCTCCTATAGAGAGGTAATCCGGGGAGACAAAGATCACAACCCGTCTCTTTTTGCCGGCAGCATCTCTTTGATTGGTCGTTACGGGAACAAAATCGGTTAAAAACCGTGGCATATTCCTGCCAATGAGCTCCTCTGCGATAAGAGTCTCCCTCTGCTCAAAGGAGAGTGTTCTCATCTTCTCGTAGAAAACAGAACCGCCTTCTGCCATCTGTGAGAAGAGAGGGCAAAAGGCGATTATTGCTAAAAATGAACAGATGAACCTATAGATCATCTTATTACAAAATTAAAAGGTTATTTCTTAGGACTCTCCGGAACTATCTCCTTTGCAGGATATCCAAGTTTATCAAGTGCTTTTGCAAGTGTCACTTTGTCTGTTTTATCTGAACTGTATAGAAACCAGATAGTCTGGGCTTCTAGGTCTATCTTCATATCTTTCACACCCTTTTCGTAAGGAAGTTTAGATTCAAGTTTTTTCTGGCAACTTGGGCAGTCCACAGGAACAGAGAATAGAACCTCTGCATCTGTTTTAGCTTTTTTAGTTTGAGCGTTGGCACTGCCTGCTGCAAATAACATTACAGACAGAATTGCAATTGTAATTAAATGAATTGTTTTCATAATTGTATCTTTTGTAAAAATATTAAAAAAATGTTATAATTCGACTATTATTTGAAAATTGTATATCTGAGTCCGGCATATACCTTTATCCCCATTAGAGGGCCCCAGATTACTGTTGAGTTAAAGCCCGCACTATATGGGGTTTCTGCATTAATAATTGCGTGTTTTTGCCTGTAGTTAGATAGGTTCTCACCTCCGACATAGATGTCCATACCTTTGATTTTTTTGGTAACCTGTGCATAGAACATCATATAGACAGGTGAGTATCCACCCTCTTGATAAAATGAAGGCAATCTTGAGGGTCCGTTCAGCTGGGCAGTTACATCAAACGTCCACTTATTCATTCTTGTTGCATACTGAACATTAAATACCCCTTTGTACCTGCTTGTTAGCGGTTTCTCTACAAGGCCCTGCCCTTTTAGTGTAACCTTTGCGTCTGTGTAGCGGAATGTTGTAAGAATGGAGAGTCTCTCTATTGGCTCTACATTGAGGTCGAGTTGATATGTGTTGGTAAATGACCTCCCATCCAGATTATAGACCGAAATTTTTGAGAGATCATACTCCTGGTCTACAATTACCTGATTTCTGAAATCTGTTCTAAAGTAGTCAAAACTCAACGAGGCATCTTCAAGCCCCAATGGAAAGTATCCTGTTAAGTTTGCACCATAGGTCCAGGCATCTTCGATATCCAGGTTTGACCCGGTCTCGACTCTTCTTCCTGTAGAGAGTACTCCAAGATTGTCCGGAATAACATTGGTAGAGCGAAATCCGCGTCCTCCAAGTGCACGGAAAATCAACTTCTCGTCAAATGCATATTTAATGTTGATTCTTGGTGCCGGAAGCCAGCCGTGATAGTTGTTATAATCCACTCTTACTCCTGTTACCACAGATATCTTCTCCCCGTTCGTATATGTGTACTCACCGTAAGCACCAACAGATTTCTCAAACCTGCCGGGATAAAGATCGTAGAAATTGCCTAAATAATAGTCTCTGAAATGTTCGTTATAGTCATCTGCAGTTGCACTTAAACCGAGAGTGTATTTGTGGAAATCATTAATTTGATTCTGAAACATCAGGTTTGCAAAGAGCGAGTTCTGGGTTGCATTATAATCTTTCAGACCAAAATATGAGTCCAGCTTATGGTATGAGTAGTCTAATACAGCTGCAATATTCTTGGTATTTCCCGGACTAAGTGGCACACCTATCTTAAAATATCCGTTTACACCTTTGTTTTTAATAGTTGAACCCCAACTATTGAGATTCCGTTCGGTATCCCTTTTAAATGCAGTCTGCCCGGCAAGTCTGTTATCGCTCAATGCTTTTATGCCAAAACGAATCTGCATCCCATTCTCTCCCAAATATAACCAGCGGTTGGAGAAATTAAACTGAAGTGATTGAGGTTCATCTCTGAATCCGTCGTGGTTACCGTCGTGATCCGAAGGGTCTGTAGAGAAGTGACCCAACATTACAGTGCTCCATTTATTATTCAGCTGAATGGAGGAGGCGACATTTGCCTCTGTCCTTAATGTATTGCTAAGGAATAGATTCAGAAAAAATGGCTCCTCTGTTGTAGGTTTACGATGCTCCAGGTTTATCTGGCCGGTTATTGCCTCTGTACCGTTAATAACAGAGGATGGACCCTTGGCAATTTGAATGCTCTCCAGCCACTGTCCGGGAATATATGATAATCCGAAAGGGGAGGCTATTCCGCGCATCACAGGCCTATTCTCATCCAGCATCTGGGTATAGATTCCGGAAAGCCCTAAAAGACGGATTTGACGAGCACCTGTAATGGCATCTGAATAGCCTACAGTGACACTGGCACTATTCTCAAAACTCTCAGCCAGATTACAACAGGCCATTTTACAGAGACCTGCCGCAGATATAACCTCTGTCTTTACAGAGGAGAGTTTAGATATATAGTTTCCCTGCTGCCTGGTAACCACTCTGGCTGCCTGAAGTTCCTCTCCCTCCTTTATAAGAAAATCTGCCTTATTTTCGCCTTTCCCTAAAATAATTGTGTCTCTGGTATGGCCTACAAATGTGGCAATAAGGGAGACAGTGTCGGTTTTTTTTCTGTCAAACGAGAAACGTCCTTTATCGTCAGATTCCAAAGCAATCTTACCCTCAAGCCAGTAAACAGAGGCATAAGCCATTGGTTCTACAGAACCATCCGGCTTCATAACACGCACAGATCCGCTGACTGTTTGGGAGTATAGAGATAATCCGCTAAATAGTGTAAATAGAGTAAAAAATATTAATCTTTTATAGTTCATAATAAATTCAATAAAAATTGTTGATTGTTAATAATAGACTTAAAAACCAAGACATTAAGCCGTGATTTTTACTATTAAAAAATCTACAATCTCCACTGAGATATATACGAACAGATATTTTTTGAGTGTGGAATATCGGGGCCGTGGCGAATCTCGGTATATTTATACCCGAGCTGCAAATTAAAAAGAGCAACCTCTTCAAATGTAAAAATTGCATTATCCAATACAGAAAAGGGTACCGGAGTATTTGAGGTTATCTCTACAATATTGTACTCCGAATCCAAATGGTGAATCTCAGTTTCACAGCAGTTGTTATCGTGTTTTGTCCCGGTACAGCTGCCGGAAGAGCATCCGCAATGAGAGTGAATATCGTCACAACTTGTGTTTGATGAGAGCAGTATAAGATCCCTTGTCCCCTCTTTAGAGCACACGTGAATACCAAATCCCGGACTGGTTACAAAGTAAGCAGATAGAATTAGAATACCTAGTGTATATTTAACAAGATTGGCCATACGGGGCAAATATACAATAAAAAACAGAATCAGTTAAAAATTATTTTTTATCATATGCCTTACAGGATATAGGATTCTTTTAAGAACAGATGCATTGTCAGTAATGATTTCTCCCACACCGTGCATCTCCTCACTGAAATTTAGATCTAAAGAATAGTTGGTACGCAAACCTTCCGGAAACTCAACTCCTACAATATAGACTCTCTCATTTCCGATGTTAGCCGGCAATAGAGAGATATTCTTTACCTCAACCTGAACCATTCCAAACTCCATATAGGGATAGCTGTCCAGTTTTACATTTACCTTTTGACCCGGCCTCACCTTACCGGCTCCTGCCATTGGTATAAATAGTTTTCCCGAAATCTTCTTCTCTTTTTCCGGAAGTACTGTAAAAACAATATCTCCGCTGTGAACATTTTGATTCTCCTGCCAGTAGCTTGTAAATGAGATTACTCCGTCTACCGGGCTTATAAAGAGATTAAGCTGCTCCCACTCTCCAAGTTGTGACATAAGAATATCAAGATCGGCCTCAACTGCTCTTTTTAATCTATTATACCCCTCCTCTCTCTCCATCTCAAGATCCAGAATAGACTGTTCACCCTTAATGACTTCTACCCTGTTTCTGTTAAGCTCCTCTCTGGCACTCTCCAGCTGTTGACCTGCTGCAAGATAACTACTTCTGCTTCGATCAAAATCTTGCTGAGAGATTGCTTTCTGGTCAAAGAGAGACTTTTCGCGGTCAAACAAATTCTGGGCAATCTCATACTGATCTATTGCCATAGCCTCTTTTCTCTGAGCAATCTTAAGCTGCCCTCTCTTTGCCTCTGTCTCCTGCCTCACCGAGTTTATCATCTTTCTGTGGTAATCAAGAGAGATGAAGGTTCTGTACTCTTTGAGACTCTTTACAAACTGACTGTAGGTTCCCTGAAGTTCGCCGAGAAGTAGTTTTTCCGGCAAAGGTGAGGATAGATTGAGATAGTTTGTGCAGATCTCCCTTACCTTTTGATAATCTTGGAAGGAGCCGGGGTTTTCAAGGATAGCTATCACCTCACCCCTCTTTATATACTCTCCGTTATCGGGGAATATACTCTGTATCCTCCCCGACCTTTTGGCAACCAGTTGTGCGGGGAGGTTTTCGGAAGTTATTACGATAGGTGCCTTGATAATGTCCGGATATCTGAAAAATGCTGCACCTATAAGAATAAGTGAAAGGACAGAGGCCATAATTATACTGCCAATCCTTACCATCCACGAGGGTGGTTTGGAGAGTATGTCATTAACCTCGTCCGATCTTATTTCAAATTTGCGCTCATTAGACATAAAGCTGGTTTTTAACAAGTTCGTAATATACACTTCCATTTGCAACAAGCTCTTTATGCGTGCCTTGCTCTATCATCATACCTCTGTCGAGGACAATGATATTATCGGCATTTTTCACGGTGCTAAGGCGGTGCGCAACAACAACAACTGTACGGCCTTTGAAAAACTCATCGAGATTCTTCATAATATCTCGCTCATTCTTCGCATCGAGAGCATTAGTAGCTTCATCAAATATAATAAATTCAGGATCTTTGTAAACGGCTCTTGCAATGAGAATTCTCTGTTTCTGTCCCTGGCTTAATCCCAGCCCGTCCTGTCCTATCTTCGTATTATAGGAGAGTGGTAAAGACTCTACAAATTCTCGTATTTTGGCAGTTTCAACTGCCTTTATTAATCTCTCTTTGTCAATGTTTTCATCTCCCGGGGCTATGTTTCGGGCAATAGTGTCGGAGAAGATATAACCATCCTGCATCACTACCCCGCAACGCTGCCTCCATTTACTCATACTTATAGATGAGAGGCGGTGGTCGCCGTAGCTGATATCTCCGGAGACAGGTTTGTAAAAACCGAGTAAAAGCTTTATAAGTGTGGTCTTTCCACTTCCGCTCATACCTACGATAGCGGTTATTTTACCCGGAGGTATTGTGATATTGATCTTTTTTAAAACAAAAGGAGAGCCCGCACCCTCATATCGGAATGAGAGGTTATCCAGGTTGATTGGTTTGGATGTGGGGATATCAGAAAGAAGTGACTGGTCGGGGCTCTCCTCGTCGTTTTTTTCGTGCACCTCTGCCAATCTCTCAAGGCTCATTTTTGCATCCTGTGAGTTGCGTATAAAGCCTATAACATTGGATATAGGTGCATTAAGTTGTCCAATAATATACTGTACTGAGAGCATCATACCTAATGTAAGCTCCCCGCTTATGACAGATGAGGCTGCCAATACAGTTATGAGTATATTTTTAAGCTGATTGATAAGGGTTCCCCCGGCCTCCTGGTACTGACCAAGTGCCAGACCCTTAATATTGAGCTTGAATAGCCTTGCTTGTATATGTTCCCACTCCCATCTCTTCTGCTCTTCACAGGAGTTGAGTTTAATCTCCTGCATTCCGGCAATAAGCTGTATAATAGAGCTTTGGTTTGCAGCGTTTTGTGTAAAAGTTCTATTATCAAGTTCTCTTCGTTTTCGCATAAAGAGTAGAACCCACCCCACATAGATTAGGGATGCAAAGAGGAAAACCAAAAAGATTGTGACGCTGTAATAAAGAAGAACTACCCCGAAAATCAAGATGTTAACCATAGAGAAGAGCACTGTGAGTGAAGATCCCGTGAGAAAACTCTGAATTCTTTTGTGATCTCCTATTCTTTGAAGCAAGTCTCCGGTCATTCTGGTATCGAAAAAACCAATTGGTAGTCTCATCAACTTACTCAGAAAATCCGAAATCAGAGATATATTTATTCTGGTCCCCAAATGCAATAGAATCCACCCCCGGATAAAATCTACAAGGGCAGAACTGATTGTTAACATAAGCTGGGCAAGCAGAATAAGCCATATAAAGCCGATGTCTCTGGTGCCGATACCGATGTCTACAATGCTTTGTGTTAAAAAAGGAAATATCAGCTGAATAATACTACCGGCAAGAAGCCCAATTATCAGCTGTATAATAAGTTTTTTATGAGGTTTAAGGTATGAGAGCAAAAAACGAAACCCTTTTGGGTCTATTTTGTCCCCCGGCTCCTCATAGAATTTTGGTGTAGGTTCAAGAAAAAGTGCAATACCTCTCCCTTCACCGTTTAAAACAGTGCTGAACCAGGATTTTTTAAACTCCTCCGGGCTTAGTTTTACAAGTCCGGTTGACGGGTCGGCAATAAGCATCTTTATCTTATCTCCCTTCCCTTTTACTCCGTAAAGAACTACAAAGTGATTTTGGTTCCAGTGAACAATTGCCGGCAGGGTTGCTTTGCGTAACTCATCGAATGAGAGTCTTGCCCCAAGGGTTCTTAGCCCTATCCCTTCTGCCGCTTTGCTGATTCCTAACAGATTAACTCCAACTCTTCCTTTTTCGCATCTCTCCCTTAAGCTCTCCATATTGTAATGACGCCCATAATAGTTGGCAACCATTCTAAGCGCTGCCGGACCACAATCTGTTGCATCTATCTGAGAGAAAAATTTAAAAGTATTCAAAGTTCACTATTCTTTTAGAGTCAATAATCACCACAAACATAATAAAAATTATGTTGACTTCCAAGCTTACATTCTGATTTTCAGCGTTTTGTAAGCAAACTGGCAAGAAATCTTAAATTTCCTTAATTTCCTGGTTCGCTATCATCAAGGTCTTCCTTAATAATAATGTAGAAAACATTACCGTGTTCGTCAGTTATTCTAACTACTCTTTCTAGACCGCCTACCACATTAATCATCTCTTGATCATTCAGTTTTTCAAATGTTGTTTCCATAACTTTTTTGTTTTTAGTTGTTGTTGTTTTGCATTACAAATAAATTAATAATATTTGTTAGATTTGCACACAGAATGCATACAGAATGCTGACAATTTGCTGAAAATGCTGAATCGCGCACTAACTTTTTCAATAATTGCAATACTATTCCTGCTCGCTCTCCAGGGGGTGTGGCTCTTCCGTATCATAGAGAGTGAGAAGACCGAGTTCAGGAAAAATGCTGATTTACTGTTAAATGAGTCCATTAATAAGGAGTTAAATAGCCGTCTGTTAAGCAGGAATAAGGGTAAGGTACTAAATGTGGTTATATCAAACTCGCTCACTGAAAGTGCTAATAAAAATGATAGAAAAATTGTTGATGTTGACATAAAAAAAGATCAAAAATCTTTTACAACAGTCACATTACAGGAGGCACTGCAGGAAGCATATAAAAAAGACCTTCCTTTAAGACTGGATACTTTAGCAGCATATTTTACAAAATCTCTTTCTCTAGCAAAAAAAAATACTGCTTTTATATTGAAGTTTTCATCACCTGACACAGTAAAAACATTTGAGTCTTTAATCCAAAAAAATGGTATCGCATTTTTAACACCCTCATTCGAAACAACAATACCTTTGACAGTTTCCAAAGATCTTTTAATCACAGCTACAATTTTTTACCCCACATCCGTATTTAAAGGCGATCTGCTTACAATTTTGGTGCTGTCACTAATTGTGACCATCTTCATTCTCTTTAGCATTATTATGCAGACCAGGATGCTCTACAAACAGGTATCACTGGCAAAGGTTAAAGAGAATATCACACACTTCCTTACCCACGAGCTGAGGTCACCGCTGCAATCTTCAATTACCAACCTTGAGGTGGGAGAGATGAGCGAAGGGGCAAATTCAAAATACTTTTTAGGTAAGGCAAAGGAGCAGCTTGTTTTCTTGAACGGGTTAATAGAGAACATCCTGGATATCAACAAATTTGAGAAGCGTCAGGCTCCTCTCAATAAAGCACTTTTTAATATAAATGAGGCAATAGAGCCACACATTGTAAGACACAGTGTAGATTCCAAAAAAAGTGTCCATATTAGTGCCAATACACAACCGGGGCAGGAGATGCTTTGGGGCGACAAACTTCACATTACAAATGCTATTGGGAACCTTATAGATAATGCCATTAAATATTCGGACGACCCTGTAGTTATTAAAGTCACAACCCAGACTAAAGGGAGCTATTTTAGGATTATTGTGGAGGACAACGGTATTGGAATACCTAAAGATGAGCAATCTAAGGTTTTTGAGAAATTTTACAGAGTGAGCAAGAGAGAGCACTCTCAAAAAGGGAAGGGCTTTGGTCTTGGTTTAACATATGTGATGTGGGTGGTAAAGGCGCACAAAGGGAAGATTGAGCTGGAGAGCGAAGTGGGGGTTGGGAGTAAGTTTATACTATCTTTAAAAAACGATGACAATGGCAAAGAAGATACTGCTGGCAGATGATGAGGTGAATTTCGGTTACGCTATGTGTGAGTTCCTTAAGATGAACGGTTATGATCTCACCTTTGTCAATGACGGTAAAACAGCATTTGAGAAGTACCACGAGTTTCACCCGGACCTGCTATTGTTTGATGTAAATATGCCGGAGATAGACGGCTTTGAGCTGGCCAAACTTATACGTGCCGTAGACAAGAATATCCCAATTATCTTTATCACCTCAATCAGTGACGACAGCAGTGTAGCTAACGGATTTGAGATTGGATGCAGCGATTATTTAAAAAAACCGTTCGGGTTAAGGGAGCTGCTCATAAGAGTCCAAAAATGCCTTAGTATCTCTACAAAAGACAACGATATCTACACCCTTGGAACACTAAACTACTCTCCCGAGGAGAGGTGCCTTTTCCAGCAGGATGGAACCACAATCACCCTCTCTTTTTATGAGAACAAACTTCTGCAGCTGCTTTGCCAGAACTTTAACCAGATCTGCAAAAATGGCGATCTTTTCATAAATATCTGGGGCGATAAGGATATAGATGCGAAGAAATCACTTGAGGCTCTCGCTTCACATCTTCGTAAAAAGCTCTCGGATACCCTCCTTGTTGTTGAGAATATCCGAGGCGTGGGTTACAGGCTCAGGAAAGAGGAGCTTTAGCCTCTCTCCTCCCCCATACAGGAAGGATAAAGACGATCCCGATTATTGAAAAGAGCAGTCCACCCATTGTTCCTACTGCAAAGGAGAACCAGAATACCTCGTTTTTTCCGTCGGTAAGGAATGGTGTCAACCCCAGAATTGTGGAAACAATTGTGAGCATTATGGGTATAATCTTGTGATTATAGGCTTTAACATACAGTACAACAGAAGATAGTGCACATTTGCCATATTTCTTAAGCAGGTTATACTGGTTTATCACATAAATTCCGGCGTTTACAGATATTCCGCTCAACATTATCAGTGCGGCAAAACCTCCCTGATCAAATGTGAATTTAGTGAGGGCAAATGTTAGAAAAAGTCCTATAAATGAGATTGGGATAAGAACTATAATAATGAGCGGTTGTGTGAGTGATTCAAATAATATGGCACAAATAAAGTAGATAATTGCTATGATTATCAACAATATCCAAAAGTAACTGGATCCGGACATCATCCCTCCATAGCGTTCACTTCCGGCCTTAAATCCAATTGGGAGAACCTCTTCATTCATCCGTTTTATCTCCCTATCCCTCACTCTTGAAGATAGCTCATAAGCGCCGATAAAGTCGTAGGCAACACTTAGGAGATACTGCTGGTTCTTCTTAAAAATATCATTGCCGGAGCGGCGCATATCTATCTTCCCGATGTCGGAAAATTTAATCTTTCTGTCTCCTATATCCAGATATTCACTTCTTAGATTCCATATATCAAAAGTGCTGTTCTCGTCTGAGATTACAGATGCTTTAATAATTTTACCGTCAGAAGTTTTTATCTGAGCACTCCCCGAAGGGGCCAGCTTTCTGTTGAGAGACGAGTAGATACTGGCAGGGCTGATGTTTAAACCCGCCAGCCTCTCTCTGTCAAACTCAATAAAGTACTCATTTCTTCCCACTCTGCCATAACCCGATGCACCGGCAACCTCCGCTCCGTTCACCCTCTGATTTTGCGACAGAGAGGCGGCCAGATCCTGACAATACTTGTATAGAATATCGTAATTATAACCTGTAAGCTCAATTCTGTTGCTTCGGGACTCTCCGGCACTAACATTATTACTAAAATACTGCTCTCCAATCCCCCACACCCTCCAGTTTGCCCCTCCAAAGTCTATGGCTTTTGCAATAATCTCATTCTGAAGCATTGCAGGAAATCCCGAAAACTCATATTCGTCTTTAAATGATATAGTGATGGATGCATTATTGTATGAGTTAACATTTGTGTGAAATATTTTAATCTCTTCAAATTGTGTAAGATAGTTCTCCATATGAGTAACTATATCATTTAGCTGCTGCACGGTACACCCATCCGGAAGAGATGCACTGATATTGATCTCTTGTCTTTCAAGACCCCGGTAGAACCCCCCGAAACGGCGGCTCTTACTAAACAGCCTCAAAGATCCTCCAAGGGTTTGCTCTACAATGCTCTTCATCTTATTTTGATAGAAGGAGCCCCCTATTGTCTTATTGTAAATCTTATGAAAGGTGTTCTCCTCTTTTTGAATTTTTGAAGGAAGCAGGTGTACCGGAATTCCGAAACCCAGCACTATGAGCAAAATAAAGATCCATTTATGGGCTCTTGCAAATTTTATATAACGGATATAGAAGTTATTGAATTTTATACTCCTTCTTGCCCTCTTTATGGTTTGGGAGGAGCTTACCCCTTTAACCGGAAATGTATCTATAAGGGCAGGTATTAGTAGCAAAGCGATTGCCATTGAGACTGCAAGGTTTATTATAATCACCGCAGAGAACTCCAGAAGAATGCTCTTCTCAGATTCCGGAAGAAGGAAGACAACCGCCAGGGCTCCTATCGTGGTGAGCAGAGCTGCCAGAATCGCTATGAAGGCCTTTCGGTTTTTATAATATCCGTAGTGGGATATCATAATTATTGAGGTGTCTATTATGATCCCGAGAGAGACCGTTATTCCGGCAAGAGAGTAGATGTGTATCTCCAGTTTGAATATATAGTAAAAGATAAAAGCAATGAAGATGTTTGCAACCAGAGTGACGGTAATGATTGCAAGGTACCTCAGGCTCCTGCTCACTGCATATACAAAGAGCAACAGTATAATTACAGAGAGAATTGTTCTTCTTAAAATCTTGTTGATCTCCCCCTTAATCTCGGTAGACTGGTCGTGAATGATAATTGCAGAGAAGTTCTCAGGGAACCTTTCACTCAGTTCGCTCATCTTCGCCTTTACAGCCTTGATGAGCTCCAGATTGTTTGCCCCTCTCTCTGCCTTGACAGACAAATTTATTGTGTTCAGTGCATTTATCCTGCTATATCTTGCCGGCTGCTCCTCTTTTAGTGTGATTGTGCAGATATCCTCCAGAGTAATAATTCTGCCGTTAACATTCTTGACAGGTATCTTTTTTAAAGACTCATTTGCACCCTCGGTTCTCAACACAATTGCGACACCATCTCTGTTTCCCATTATGCTCTCCCTGCCGGTGTTGCTATTTATTGCAGATGTAATATCCTGGGCGGTAACCCCAAGATTCCCTATGTACTCCGGGTTATACTCAATCTCATACACATAAGATGTAGCCCCCGAAAGATCTGCACTTCCAAGCCCCGGAATTAAAGAGAGCTCCTTTACAATATTCTCCTGAGCATATTCATTAATTTTTAAAGGGGAGAGAGAGGAGTTGATTGTGTAGGTGAGAATTGGCCGTGCATCGGCAGGTGCGGAGCCCGGTTGTGAGAAGGGCGAGGAGTAGGGCGAGTACGGTGATGGCGATCTTGAAGATATCTGTGGAAATGAGACCTCCTTTGGCAGCTTTGGATAGACTCTCCTGATTAGTGAAGCCAGCTCAAATTTAACGGCATCAATATCTACAGATGGCTTTAAAACAATACTTATAGAGCCCCTATCCTTAGATGATGTTGAGGTAATATCTCCCACTCCTGATAGCGTAGAGATAACCCCCTCCAGCTTGGATGTAACCTCGGCTTCAATTACCCTGGCAGATGCTCCCGGCCAGGAGAATGATACAGAGATGTTTTTGCTCTTAACCGTGGGGCTGTACTGAAGACTAAGCAGTGGTGCAATTCCCGCGCCTACCACAACAAGAACTACAAAGATGAGTATTACGGAAAATGAAGGTAGTCTCATTTGCTCCTCTTTTTATAGATGTTGTAATAGAATACCGGAATAAAGTAGATACTCACAATTGTACCCACAATCATGCCCCCGATAAGGGCGAGAGATAACGGATACTGAAGATCTGAACCCATATCCCCTCTCACGAGAAAAGGAGCTATCGCAAGTATGGTGGTGAGACTGGTCATTAAGATTGGCTTAAGTCTTCTGGTGCCCCCTGTTATAATTGCCCTGAGCAGAGAGTGCCCCTCCCTCCTTAACCGGTTAATTGTATCTACCTTTAGTATAGAGTCGTTAATGATAATCCCGCTCATCACCACAATACCGATCATTGACATAAGATTAAGACCCGACCCGAAAATCCAGAGAAAGAGCATCGCTCCAAATATATCCACAACAACCTCCGAGAGGATTATCAAAGGCTGTATCAAAGATTCAAACTGGGCTGCCAAAATAAAGAACAGAAGCAGCAGCGCCACGGTAAGAATTATCACAAGCTCCTTAATAAGCTCTCTGTTTGAGAAATAGCTCCCTGCAAAAATAATATCAAAGTTTTTATCTGCCTTTGCGGCTGCCTCAATTTTTTGCATCACATCTTTAACATCCCTTTCTGCAACTTTGAGGTTTAAAGGGTAGTAGTCACCCTCATTACCGGATACTATACTTTTGAAGTCCCGTACACGACTCTCACGCAGCAGCTCAGTTAATGGTATGTCAACCCCGGCTGCGCTCTTAAGTGATAGTTTGGTGAAGTCGCTGCTAAAGCTCTCTTCATCTCCCATTATAATTGGAACAGAGTAGGTTCCGTGGCTGATTGAGAAGAGTCGGCTCTCTCTTGCAGCGTTCTGGATTGCATAGTGAATGGCACTGTGCTCTACTTTGTGAAGTGAGAGCATCTCCGGCCTTGTCACAAGTAAAATCTGTTCCTGCCAAAGTACAGGCTCTATATAAAGTGTTGGAATTTGTGCAGATATCTTCTCCAGAAAGAGGTTCAGTTTATCGGGATCGGGCGGGTTGTTATCCTTTCCGACTATTTTGGCCACAAGGTTATACTCTTTATCGGAGAATATCATATTAAAGATATTGTCTGCCATTGAGAAGCGGAATGTTGCCTGCGGATATAGAGAGGTTATCGCATTTGAGATAACCTTTTCAATCTCAACCAAATCTTCCGGTTTATTAGCCCTTATATAGACTATAGCCTCAGATTGTGTGAGCTCCGGGGTGTGAGATAGGATAAACTGCTGGCCGGCAATGTAGCTGCTTCTGTGCGCTATAAACTCATTTGCCTTTTTAGATATCAACTCCACCCTTGAATCACTCTCCGCGGGGTTAAGCGGCAGGTTCCAGTCTATATAGAGAATTGTGTCATCGTGAGTAACGGGGGGTAATTTAGATTTATCAATCTCCTTGTAAAGAAAAAAAGTGGCAGGAATTATAAGAAGAAAAATAGTCCAGACCAGCCTCTGATGCCTGAAGACCCATTTAAGGCTCTTTTCGTAAAATGCGTGATAGTCAAATATCTGAATTTTTGAGAGATATCTATTTTTTGTTATCTCACTGCTCTTACCGTAGAAGAGGTAGTAGTAGACAGGGATAACCAGCACTGCCACCAGCAGCGATGAGATGAGCCCTATTGTGACAGCCATTGCCTGATCATAAAAGAGAGCGCCTGCAATGCCGCTTAAAAAAATCAGAGGGAGAAAGACAGAGCAGGTGGTGAGAACAGAGCTTAACATTGGTGCGAAAACCTCTCCCACCCCCCTAACAACAGCCTCTTTAAGAGGCACTCTCCGCTCGCGCATCTGTGTAATATTATCTATTACAATTATTGAGTTATCTACCATCATCCCTATCCCAAGAATCAACCCCGAGAGAGATATAATATTTATTGAGATACCCGCTACAAAGAAGAAGAGCAGCGAGACTATAAGGGAGAGAGGGATTGTGATGGTAACCAGCATCGGGGAGCGAAAATCCTGCAGGAAAAAGAAGATCACTAAACAGGCAAGGATTGCCCCTAATAGAATGTTGTTTCTCAAATTAGATATAGAGTAGTCCAACAGCTGGGTCTGGTCTCTGGTTACCTTGAACTGCACATCCGGATACTCTTTATTAAAATCTGCCATTAGAGTATTGAGTGAACTCTTTAGGTTGGCCATCTTGGCGTCTGACTGCTTTACCACTGCCATACAAACAGCAGGTTTCCCGTCTGACCTGGCCATCCCTTTGGCTCTTGCCGGTTGTTCTGTGACCGCAGCAAGCTCCTTGAACTTGAATACTCTTCCGTTTATGTTAAGGTTTATATTCTCAATATCCGCTTTGGAGCGTATCTCCGACATAAACCTGATATCCCACTGATAATGGCCATCTTTTATGGATATGTTTCCCAACTGCTGGTTGTTGGCGTTAATTGCACTTATTAGAGTGCTCTCCGAAACCCCCATAGCCCTGTTTTTTTGAGTATAAGGGGTTATGAGTATCTCCGGGAGAGAGAGTCCGCTCATATCTACCAACGCCACCTCCGGAATCTGCTCTATTCGCTTTGATATTACATCTGAGGCGAAACGACTTAGCTCCAGAAATTTTTCGGTAGTGGTGTTTTCGATAGTCATATTTACGAAAAAGGCGGGAATATCGGTAGCACTCGCCTTTACCACCTTTGGTCTCTCAAGCTCTTTAGGTAACCCTGCCTTGTCTATCTTCTCATTAACATCTACAAAAAGATACTGAATATCTGAGCCGTGCTCAAACTCCATATAGATGATTCCTGAGTTGTTGCTGGCTTCACTCCTTAGCTCTTTTAGTGATGATACCTGCCTTAGCTGGTATTTAAGGCTCTTTAGCATTGTGCGGTCAATCTCTCTTGCCGAATATCCCGGAGCACTCACCTGTACGGTGATTCTGGGTATATCCACCTCCGGCATAAGAGAGACGGGCAGCATCCCTATTGCTACGGCACCAAGGACAACAATGGCAATAATTGTCATTGTAACGGCAATGGGCCTCTCTATCAGTTTGCCTATCATAACCTATCTGCTTTTAATCTCTACATTTGAACCCTCTGCCAGGTTGAGGTTACCCGAAACAATAATTATGTCACCCTCATTAATCTCTGCGTTTTTATCTGCATTAGCAGTCACGGCGTGAAACCCCGTATTGGTCATCTCGACCTTTACATAGGTCCACATTGCTTTCCCTGTGGCAGGGTTTAAGCGGAAGAGAACATCAAAATTATCCCGCATAACCACAGCACTCTTTGGAACCACCAATTTCCCGTGAAGGAGATTCTCCGCTAAAACCCGAACATTCATCCCCTCCAGAAGTTTTCCGCTGCTGTTGTTAACCACAGCCATCACTTTAATTTGCCCCTTATCATCTACCACCGGGTTTATCTGACTCACAACACCGGTGTAGAATTTTTCCGGCTCTGCAAAGGAGGCCACCTTTACGGAGTTCCCTACCCGTATAAATGAGAGCTCAGATTCCAGAAGGCTAAACTCCACCTCAAATTTCGAGTCGTCTATGAGGGTGCAAAAAGCTCCGGTTGCCCCTTCGTAAACTCTCCCCTGAATATTTGCAATCTTTCCCGAAAAAGGGGCGGTAAGGGTTGTGTTTTTAAGATCTATTAAACTCTGATTAAGATCGTTGATGGATGAGTTATATCCGGATCTTATCCTTACAATTTTTAGCACCTCGGCAGGCACTGCAGATGTATCTCTTCCATATCCGTAACCTATCAGCTCGTTTGCAAAATCAAGCTCTGCCTTCTCCATTCTCTCGGATGCCAGCTTAAGCTTTACCTGGGCATCTTTTGTCTCCAGCTGAGCAATCTTCTCTCCGGCGGGGATATAATCTCCGTTTTTTACAAATATCTCCGATATTGTACCCATACTTTTAAAGGTCAGGTCGCTCTTTCTTACTGCCCTGAGCTTACCATTTGTAATTATCTGCCTGTTAAAATCCTCTCTTTTTAAAATTATGGTATCTACCAGGTTCTTCTCCGCAACAAAACCTGCCTTTGCAGCCTCACTATCTTCGGTTGTCTCTCCACCTTTGGGAGAGCACGAAACTATTATCAGTGCACAAATTGTAATAAAAATGCCTTTTGTCATAATCCGGGTTTTTAATATCGTTTCTATATTTATTGTCATATATTTCTTAATTAGCCGATCGGCTTCAGTTAGTCTGCCATCTCTTCAAAAGAGACACTTATCTCTCTGTTGTTAATGTAGTCATAGAGACTTAGCTTTCTAAGGGTGTAGTAGTTTTGCCAGAAGCGAGAGACCTCACTGATATATCTGGAGGCAGAGTTGTCCATATCTGACTGTGCAGAGTTAAGCTCCAGAACACTTAGGGTTCCGTTTTTAAACCTCTCGCTGGCAATCTCATACCTGAGCCGTGCTATTGAATCTGCCTGTGCAGATGTGGTACATTTAATGTTTAGTTTATTGAACTCCAGAACCTTGATGAGCATATCCTGCCTGTACTGAGATATAGATTGCTCTATTTGAGTTCTCACAACCTCCTCCCTGGAGCTGGCAACTTTTATCTTTCCCTTTCCAAGCCCCCAGTCCAGAATAGGCAGAGAGAGAGTTAAACCAATCATCTCCTGATCCATCGGATTTTTGTATGCAGTTGAGAGGTCGCTCCCCTTTTGGGTAAGCCCGAACTGAGCAAAGAGCGATGCCTGCAGTCCGTTCACAGATTTTGCCTGGGCAACTGCCTGTTGTGCACTAAGCAGCGAAAGTTCATTATTGATTGTATTGGATGAGTTCTCAAGAGCGTTGGAGTAGACCTCGTTGAAATTGAGTTGAATATCCGGAACCTTATCCGGCATCACCAAACTGATCTCTACACTCTCATTGAATCCGAGAAAAGAGCGAAGCCTAAGCATACTCATATCGTAACTCAGTTCGCTGTCACTAATCTCCAGTTGAGCATTATAAAGGCCCAGCCTCAACTGTAGTAGCTCATTTTTAGAGATAGCACCTATCTCAAACCTCTCCTGGGCAATCTTAAGGGAGAGCTCCGTCGATGCATACTTCTTTACAGCCATCTCTTTGCTCATTTGAGCAGAGAGTACACTAAAAAAGAGGTTGGTTGCCTGTATGTTGATCTCCTCCATACTCTCCAGATAGGCTCTTTTGGCCCTCTCAAAATTTTTCGGCTCTGTAATCTTCTCCCATTTAAGAGTGTTGTATGCCTTTAAAGGTTGTTGATACTGAAGACTTATAGGTTTGGAGTTATATGTGACGCTCTCGAACGGGGAGAACTGATCCAGCCTGTAGAGGTTTGTGACCAGTGAAATCTTACCTCCCGTTAGAGGAATATTCTGGTTTACCGATAGTGAAAGGGAGTTGCTCAGATTGTTATTGGTTATGTAGTTTATCTCCCCTGTCTGGCTGTTTTGAAGCGCCCTCAGGGATCGGTCATACTGACCAAGAGAGGCATTAAGGTTTAGTGATGGCAAAAACTGCGCTTTGTATGAGCGAAACTGCCAATAATTTGCAAGAAAATTATGCTTGGCAACCAGAGCGTTTGGCGACTGCTGGGCGGCACTCTCGAGCACCTGTTCCAGAGTCATCGTAAGTTGATGCTTCTGTTGAGAAAAGGCTCTGTTAAAAGATAGCGGCCCGGTTAATAGGGCCAGAACAAAAAGGTGAATTAATATTTTTTTAACCATATCTCTTTTGTTTGATAATGTCAATGAATGATCTCACTCTTAATTTGCAGGAGCCTACTTTAGCTTTACAAACACCATAACCGGGTTATCTGTCTCTTTTAGCGTAGAGGCAACTTTTTTAAAATCACGCGAACAACCCTCTCTTTGAGAGTAATTTATAAAATCAAGTGCCGGGATATATGAGATCATATATCCATCATTTGATATGTACTCAGGCCAGAATGCAGGCCCTCCGCCAAGGTCATCCACCATACCTTTCTCATATTTTTCGGGTTGATCTACCAGTGTAAAGATGCCGCTCTTCTTATTAAATAGTGCATAAGAGAGAGACTGGACAACCTCTCTGCCTGCATCCTGTTTTGCCAGATTTACCATCGGTTTATGTGCAAGCGACCTTAAATTGAAAAGAAAAAAGAGATAATCTTCGCTCTCCATAATGTTAAGATGCCTGTGAATTAAGGGGCTTTGATTGTTCATCCCTTTTACATTATCTGCAGTAATCGTGTATTTGCCATAATTGAGAATGTAGAGAGTATCGGTCTTGAAGTCTTTGGCAATAGAGATAATCTCCCCATCCTGAGCTCTCATTATCCTTGGAACTCCTTTATATGAGAAGAGATATGAATCTTGGTAACCTGAGAAACCACCCAAAGCAGCCAAAAGTGCCCTACCACTTTCAGGGTAATCTACCTTATGCAGGATACGGGATGCTGAGTCTATAATAATTGCAGAGTACTCCATCTTTCGCGCCATATTTACCGGTAAAAGATATCTGTTATGGTCCAGTTTGAATGTGGTGTTATAAAACAGAACATCAACTGAGTCCGGGTTATTGATACTTCTGATAAACTCACCGAGAGCAGTATACTCCAGAGTTTTTGTCATAGATTTTACAAGAATATTTCCCGACTCAAAATCTATTCTCATACCACCCATAACATCATACTCCTGTGCCCCCCTGCCCTGTCTGTCAAATCTTTTAATGAATCTGCCATCTTTATCAAAAATCTTCATAGCAGAGTTAGTTGCTGGCTTTTCTGGGAAGTAGATGAGCCCGTTCTCATATATTAATCCTCTGCCGGGATTACCTACTATTGTCTGCTCTGCTGTCTCGAGTGGGATGTATTTAATCTCATTTGATAACTCACTCAGTTTAACAACTCTTCCGCTTCCTATAGCCCCCTCTACATCAATAAACTTGAGATCACTTGTAACACCCTCATCTTTAGGCGAACACGAAAAAAGCATCGCAATACACACAATTGCCGGATAGATTTTTTTATACCACATAATGACTATGATTTAAAATATTTATAAATATAAGTTTTCCAGACTATTTTATCTCATCTTAGCGATTGCCACAACAGGGTTATCGGAATCTTTAAGGGAGGTTACCAGCTTTTTTAGATCTCCCGTAACATTGTTTGTCTCTGCGTGTTCAATGATCTCTGCCGCAGAGAAGAGTGCAGATGCATAGAAGTCGCCGGAGATATGTGTCGGCAAAAATACAGGTCCATCCAATAGGTCGTCGCGAAAACCCAATTTACTCTTAACAGGTTGATTAAGAAGAGTTACCTCCCCAGATTTTTTATCATAAAGTGCATAGCAGTCTGAGTACTTTTGTACCCTGGTTCCTAGTCTGTTAACAACTGTCCTCTCATATGGCTCGTGAGCAAAATTTCTCATATAGAAGTTTAAAATCAGACTCCTTTGTGATTCAATATAGTAGCTGCGATTCAAGGTGATGTAATCTCCCTCTAATACAGAGATATCATCCTTATCAGGGGACTCATTTTTAAATTTACCTAAATTTATGGAGAATGCAGGTGAATAGTTCATCTTCGAATCTATGGAAAAAATTGTATCGTTCTTGGATGTTACCAGGCGGACATTATCTTCATATCTGTACAACGCCGGAAAGTTCAATGAAAACATACGGTTTGTGGAAGGTGTAGGGCTGTCCGAGGAGAAAAATATCATTTCTCCATCGGACTCCATCGCATTTTCGGAAATATATGGCATCGGGATCTCTTTTTTAATATTAAAGAGCGAGTCATATACAATTGCACAGAGCTGTACCGAGTCTCTGTATTTTGGTGACGCCGATGTTACAAAAAGGTTGTTGTTAATCTCAATTGTTCTATCCTGAAAGGTATATTTTTGATAGGGAATGATAGCTTTTTTAATAAAATTACCTTCACGGTCATAAAACAAGAGATTATCACTCTGAGACGCGGCATTAGACTGTACAATAATATCTCCCGTTTTGGACATCGCCCTGATGTTACCTGACTGGTACTCCTGTGCTCCCCTTCCCCTGCGGTCAAATTTGAAAAGAAATTTACCGTTTTTATCAAATACCTTAACAACTTTCATAGAGTGTACGTAAATTCTCTCGTTCTCGTAAAATACTCTTGGATACATTCCTATTAAAGAGCTATCCGATGTCTCAAGCTTTACATATCTCACATCTGTGGCAATATCGCTTAAGTTTACAACCCTACCCCCTCCAACTGAAGATGCCAGGTCAATTACAGGAGTTGTTCCGGGTTGATTATTAACTGAAGTTTTGCAAGAGAGTAAAAATAAGATGCAAAACAGTAAAGCAGATGAAGTTCTTAATGAGGATCGTTTCATAATTATATCTATTTATGGTAATTATCTTCTTTAGAAAAGATCTCTCAGAACCGCCCTGCAATTATCCATTACACTTATCGCACATAGATTGCTGATAAACAGGCCCCTCAAAAACTGTTCCAATATTACTCTTTTGTAACTATTTTTTTACAAACATTTTTAAAATAGGTGAAATTATAAAATAATTGTTACTTTATTTGGAATATATTACTTTATTCGTACATTTGTCCAGTAAATGTACATATTCTAAATATGGTTAAAGTAAAAACCCAAAAGTCCACCCGAGAAGATGGGTTGATTATCGCCGCAAAAGATCTTTTCTGGCGTTTCGGATTTAAAAAGGTGACTATTGAGGAGATATGCAAAAAGGCCTCCATTAGTAAAATGACCTTTTACAGGCTCTATCCAAATAAAACAGAACTTGCAAAAAGAATTCTGGATATTGTCATAGATGATTCTTTGGTTAAGTTCCGGGAGATAATGGAGGCAGATTGTGATTCCGGCGAGAGAATGCGCCGTATGATACAGCTTAAAATGGAGGGGACAAAAGAGATTAGCAGGGAGTTCATTGAGGATCTATATACCGATAGCGGGTCACAGTTGCAGTTACATATGCTATTGAAAACCAAAGAGTCTCGGGAGGAGATTGTATCAACGATAAAAAAGGCTCAGCAAAGCGGAGTGCTTCGAAATGGATTCAAGCCGGAGCTGCTTGTGGCGTTGAGCACTCAAATGACAGTTCTGTTAGAGGATAAATCAATTATGGCACTCTACAACTCTCCATCGGAGATTATTATGGAGCTTACCAATATTGTCGCCTACGGAATAGCACCCGAAAAACAAAAATAACAAAAGGGTAAAAGTGATAAAATTAAAATACATAACAAATCTGGTGGCTCTATTTGCAATACTGCTATTGATCTGTGAAAAGGGGAGCTCTCAGCAAATAATTTTTAAGGGGCAGTTGAGCGGCTGGGCGGGTTACTACACCGGTGCCACTCTTCCTATACTTGCAGGGGGGAGATATCTGCCTCAGGTTAACTACGAGACTAAAGGTGCAGAGTTTGAGGTTGCAGCTAACATATTTGGAAATTCAAGCATAAAACCTTTTACGGAGTCTTTGTGGGAGGGAGATATTAAGCTCTACAGGGGGTGGGCAAAGTTAACCTCCAAGAGGGCTGAGCTTCGGGTGGGGCTTCAAAAAATAAATTTTGGATCTGCAACTCTCTTGAGACCACTTATGTGGTTTGACCGCGTTGACCCGCGCGACCCGCTCCAGTTTACCGAAGGGGTCTGGGGTGCATTGGGCAGATACTATTTTCGTGACAATTCAAACATATGGCTTTGGGCTCTATACGGAAACAAAGATAGCAGACCCTGGGAGATTGGGTTAACCTCGCAATGGAGGCCTGAGTTTGGAGGGAGAGTTCAGATAGCTATTCCGCGTGGTGAGGCGGCAATCTCCTTCCACCGAAGGGAGGCTATGTTGACCGGCTTTGCAGGTATTGCCGAAAACAGATATGCATTTGACATTAAGATGGATTTAACTGTAGGAATCTCTCTGGAGGCAACCTGGATAAACAAAAGAGCAGATCTTGGAATATTGACCAACCAGGAGATGGTGTGTGCAGGAACAGATTACACATTCGGGCTTGGTAACGGGCTCAACATAATTGCAGAGCACCTAATATTTTCATCGGATAGAGAGCCCCTCTCTTTTTCCAACACAATGAATCTTACAGCTCTATCCGGAAATTACCCTTTTGGTATGTTCGATAGCATCAACTATATCCTCTACTATGACTGGAAAAACGGGGGAGTCTATAATTTTGTGAACTGGAGACACACCTTTACAAAATTTTCGCTGAATCTTATGGGATACATAAATCCTACAGAATCACACATTCCCTTAACGGGTAACTCTTTAAACAGATATTCCGGCTCCGGATTTCAGATTATGCTGGTCTATAACCATCAATCCAAGAAATTGTTAAATAAAATCTTACGCTAATATGGAGAATCCCATCATTGTGACCCTGGAAAAGGTGACCAAACGGTTCCCGGCAGGGAAAACCCAATTCACCGCCCTGAATAAAATTGAACTTACCTTCCGGAAAGGTGAATTTTCCGGGCTGGTTGGCCCCAGTGGTTCGGGGAAAACAACACTGCTTAATATTATTGGCTCTCTGGATTGCCCCAGCGAGGGTGTGGCAACGGTACTGGGTAAAAACATAAGCTCATTAAGTCACAAAGAGTCTGCCGAGCTGCGTAATTATGGCATCGGGTTTATCTTCCAGACCTATAACCTGCTTCCGGTCTATAATGTGTATGATAATGTAGAGTTTGCCCTGTTGTTGCAAAAACTCTCGGGCTCACAGAGAAAAAAAGCTGTTATGGATGCGCTGGAGTGGGTGGGGTTGGCAGATAGGGCTAAATCCAAGCCTTCTACGCTCTCCGGCGGTGAGTGCCAGAGGGTGGCAATAGCCAGGGCAATGGTAAAGAGGCCTGCTCTGGTACTTGCAGATGAGCCATCTGCAAACCTGGACTCCCAGAATTCACATATGATTGTCCAGACTATGAAGAGACTTAACAAGGAGCTCAACACCACATTTATCTTCTCTACGCACGACGAGAAGGTGATGCAATATCTGGATAGGATAATCTATCTAAAAGATGGGATGGTAGAGAGGGACGAAAGGAAATCGGAGGGTTAAACTATGCTGGAGTTAAAACTTGCTTTCAAAAATCTGTACGGATCCGGGTTAAGAACCTGGCTCAATGTTACAGTTCTCTCTATTGCATTCGTCATAATTCTCTTTTATAACGGTATGCTGGACGGATGGAATATGCAGGCTCAGAGAGACACAATTGACTGGGAGATAGGCTCGGGGCAACTTTGGCACCCCGGATATGACCCCTATGACCCATATACTTTTGCAGATGCACACTCCTCAATTCCACCTGAGATATCTACTTTGATAGAGAGAGGAGATGCTGCATCAATATTGCTCACTCAGGCAACTGCATACCCGGGAGGAAGAATGTTAAACACACTCATTAAAGGGATTGACCCAAATCAGAAGATTTTAAAGATTCCAAGCGAACTTTTGACATCAGATAACAGTGATCCGGATTATATACCGGCAATTATCGGGAGGAGGTTTTCACAGAGTGCCCGGCTTAAAGAGGGTGACAGAGTACTTGTGAGATGGAGAGATTCAAACGGCACCTTTGATGCACGGGAGGTTACAATTGTATCCGTTTTCCAGACAAATGTACCGACTGCAGATCTTAACCAGATCTACATCCCGCTGGAGAGACTCCGGGAGATGACATCTATGTACAATGAGGCCACTCTGGTGGTCCTCTCTCAGGGGGCAGTTGCACCGAAACAGTATGGTGGATGGAGTTACAGAGATAATGACTATCTGCTTAAAGATCTCAAAGATATTATGACCGCCAAAAAAGGTGGCTCAACTGTGATTTCGGGGCTTCTGTTGGCAATTGCTCTTCTGGCAATATTTGACACCCAGGTGCTCTCAATTTTTCGCAGACAAAAAGAGATAGGAACCTATATTGCACTTGGGATGACACGAAAAAAAGTTGTAGGGCTCTTCACAATAGAGGGTACAACTCACTCTCTTCTTGCAATTCTTTTGGGTATGATTTGGGGAGTTCCGTTTCTTCTTTTATTGCAGAAGACAGGTATTCCGATGCCCGCCAGTGCAGACCAGGCCGGAATTGCAATTGCAGATAAAATCACCCCCTATTACGGAGCAGGAATGATTCTAACCTCTGTAATCCTGGTTGTCCTATCCTCTTTGGTTGTGAGTTATATCCCTACCAGAAGAATCTCCAGGATGAGACCTACAGATGCGTTAAGGGGCAAAATTGTATAATTCTCAAAATTACACCACATTAATAAATGAGAAGATGAAGAGATTTTTACTCAAAGGGGTAATCAAGGACAAAGGAAGAAGTTTGCTCCCAATAATAGTTGTCGCTACCGGAACAATGCTCACCGTTGTTATGTACAGCTGGCTCACCGGTATAATGGGAGACTCCATTCGTATGAATGCGAACTTCAACACCGGAGAGCTCAAAGTTATGACTAAAGCCTATGCAGCAGATGCAGATCAGTTTCCGAACGATCTTGCCATTCTTGACGCAGACAACCTTTTGACAGAGCTCAAAGCATTTGAACCCGGGGTAGATTGGGTTAAACGAATCCGTTTCGGGGCGCTAGCAGATTTTCCCGATGCAAACGGGGAGACCAGAGGACAAGCTCCGGCAATAGGTTGGGCAGTAGATCTTTTTAGCAAAGAGTCTAAGGAGGCAGGTAGGTTTAACCTGCAGGAGTCTATTGTTAAAGGAGGTATGCCGGCAAATGCGGGAGAGGTTCTCATCTCAGATGAGCTTGCCCGCAGGTTTGACATTAAACCCGGAGATACATTTACACTATTCGGATCTACAATGGATGGTGGTCTTGCGTTCTATAACCTCAAGGTATCCGGCACTCTGCTCTTTGGAGCTACCGGGCTGGACAGAGGGGCTATTGTTATGGATATTGCAGATGCTCAAAAAGCTTTTGGTATGGAGGGGGCCTGTAGTGAAATACTCGGGTTTCTGCCCGACACCTATTTCAACTCCGAGAAGGCGCTGGCCATAAAAACCCGTTTCAATTCACAACCAACTTTAGCACAAAACGAAGATGAGTTTGCTCCGGTAATGATTACCCTCCGTGACCAGGCAGGTATGGCAGAGATGGTAGATTACACCGATTTTGTGAGCGGGTTAATGGTCTTCATATTTGTATCTGCAATGGCAATTGTGCTCTGGAACGGAGGCCTTTTGGGAGCACTCCGCAGATATAGCGAGTTTGGCATAAGGCTGGCTATGGGTGAGAGCAAAGGGCACATCTACAAAACTCTCCTCTTTGAGGCACTGCTGATTGGTACAATAGGCTCAATTTTCGGAACTGTTATTGGTTACTCGATAGTGCTCTACATCAATATTCACGGAGTGGATATGTCCGGGATGATGCAAAACTCAACAATGGTTATGCCCTCTGTAATGAGAACAGCAATAACCCCCACAACCTACTATATCGGTTTTATACCCGGAATATTCTCGGTAATTCTTGGCAACGCTTTGGCCGGAATAGGGATCTATAAAAGAGAGACGGCAAGACTCTTCAATGAACTCGAGGTGTGATTGTTCCAAAACAGAGTGTAAAACAGTTTATTTAAAACAGATTATAGATATGAATAGTAAGTTAAGAAGATATAAAATTTGTCTCTGCCACAAAGTTCTGACAGCTCTTTTAATCGGGGCTACTACCCTATATGCAGCAGAGGTGAGCAGCCAGGATGGTAAATCAATTTTAAGAAAAATTGATGAAAATCTCTCCTCCAGAAATCAGATTGCAGAGTCCTCAATGACCATTCACGGCAGACGCTCCAGCCGCACTATTACTGCAAAAAGCTGGACAGAGGGAGATCAAAAATCATTCACAGAGTATCTCTCGCCTGCATCTGAGGCGGGGACCAAAATGCTCAAGCTCCGGGGCCAGCTCTGGATATACACCCCTGCGGCTGACCGTACAATTCAGATATCGGGGCATCTGCTTCGACAGTCGGTTATGGGATCTGACCTATCCTACGAAGATATGATGGATGACCGCAAGCTTAGTGATGTTTATGATGTTAATATTACAGGCAGGGATACTCTTGACTCCAGGGATGTGATTATTCTGGAACTCACTGCCAATGTGAATGATATTGCTTACTACAGGCAAAAGATGTGGGTAGACAGCGAGAGGTATATTCCGCTAAAACAGGAGATGTACGCCAAGAGTGGGCAGCTGCTTAAGAGGGCGGAGATGAAAAATATTAAACGAGTAGAGAACAGATGGTACCCATCTCTTGTTATATACAAAGATATGCTCAAAGAGGGCAAGGGAACCGAGTTCCGTACCAATACAATAAGTTTTGACCAGCAGATTCCGGAACACATCTTTTCCAAGGCATCTTTGCGTTAAAAACCACTTGCTTTTTGAGTTTATTTATATCTATATTTGTCATAATATACTGTAATCAAAAAACATTGTAATACTAAAAAATATGAAAACATTTTTAAAGATTGTTCTCGGAACTTTTGTCGGCTCTATGCTGGCACTGGCAATAGGGTTCTTTATCCTTCTGGGAATTGCAGGCTCAATGGCTACATTTTCAAGTAACGCCAAGCCTACAGTACCAAAATCTGCTATACTAAGGCTAAACTTCAGCGATCCAATCGCGGAGCAGGCCTTCGAAGATCCGTTTGCAATTTTCAACCCGATGGGAGGAGCCGAAAAAACACAAGGTATTCTGGATTTTATTCAGACTATCGACAGAGCAGCTGCCGATCCTTCAATTAAGTTCATCTATATGAATGTTACTGAGATCAGCGCAGGGATAAGCCATCTGGAGGAGATTCGAGGCGCTATCACCCGTTTCAGGGAGAGCGGCAAACCTGTGATTGCATATGCAGATAACTTCTCGCAGGCAGCATACTACCTATCTACAGCTGCAGATAAGATCTATATGAGCCCTACAGGTATGTCTCCTTTGACCGGACTTAGCATAAGCTCTCTCTTTCTTAAAGATATGCTGGACAAACTGGGAGTTGAGGTTCAGTTGATCCGCCACGGTAAATTTAAAGCTGCTGCAGAGCAGTTTATCAGTAACGAGATGAGTGCAGAGAACAGAGAGCAGCTCAAGGCATACCTGGATGGAGTATGGGGCACTTGGGTTGCAGATATATCTGCCGCAAGGGGTCTCTCTCCGGAACGTATAAACCAGATGACAGATAACCTTGAACTAACAACTGCCCAAAAGGCACTTGATGCTGGTCTTGTAGATGGTCTTATGTATAAAGATCAAATATCTGATACCCTTGTTAAACTCTTTGGAGTAGAAGATGAAAAGCACCTAAAAATGATCTCAAGCAACGACTACTCTGCTGCAACCAAAAAGATCAATTTCAAAGAGAAGAGTAAAATTGCCATAATCTATGCAGATGGCGAGATTATAATGGGTAAATCGGATGAGAACATCGCATCTGACTCTTTTATCGAGCATATCTCAAAAGTAAGAAAAGATAGCACTATTAAAGCGGTAGTTCTTCGTGTTAACTCACCGGGAGGCTCTGCTCAGAGTTCAGATCTTATAGACCGCGAACTCTCTCTACTTATGGAGAAGAAACCGGTTATTGTAAGTATGGGAGATTACGCAGCCTCCGGCGGTTACTGGATCTCGGCTAAAGCCACAAAAATCATAACCAACAATACTACCTTAACAGGGTCTATCGGGGTGTTCAGTATGGTTCCAAACATTGCCAAGACAATGAAAAAACACCTCCTGATTAATCCTCAAACTGTCAATACAAACAAACACAGTGATATTATGTCCGGCTTCAGGCCTTTGGACAGTGAGGAGGTTGAGTTTGTAAGATCTGCAGTTGAGGAGATATACACAGGGTTTATCAACCTTGTTGCACAGGGCAGAGATATGACTCCGCAGAGGGTAGATGAGATTGCTCAGGGCAGAGTTTGGTCCGGAGTGGATGCTATTAAGATTGGTTTGGCAGACGAGAGGGGTGGTTTAAAAGAGGCTATCAGCTCTGCTGCATCCTACTCAAATCTTGAGTCTTACAGAATAGTAGAGTATCCAGTTTTGAAATCGCCTATCGATAAACTGATGGAGATGCTTATGAACAGCGGGGCAGCCGCCAAAGCTATCTCCAACCCGAACTATCTTATTGAAAAAGCGTACCAGACACTCAAGTCCGAGACAGGAATCAAGCACTATGCAAGGGTGCCGTACAATATCTGGTTTAACTAATATCTTTGGAAATTAGGAGAGAAGCAATTTATGAGAGTATCCTGGAGTAGAAGTTATAAAAGACTTATCTCCAGGATATTTTTTGTATGCTGTGATATCTTGAAACGCTCATCAATTCGAAATCCCGGAATTGCAACTATCTTATCTTCGGAGAGAGTAACAAGAAGGGTCTCCTTTCTTATTTTATCCATCTTAATATCTGTCAGATAGTCGCTTATCTTCTTATAGCCACTCATTCCAAGAGGCATAAATTTATCTCCCTCTCTCCACTTCCTTACCGAAACCGGGAATTTTACAAGATCGGCATCTATAAGCAGGGTACTCTCCGTCACAGTTGCGTCGGATGATACGACAAAGAGATCACCCGTAAACTCAGGCCTGATTGCCCTCTCTTTTTTAAACTTAAATCCCTGCGGCTTAGGGTAGATTGAGAACCTCATTTGAGTGCCTTCGAATGAGAGTTCGCGATAATCTCCTGTTTTGACAACATCAACATCCACACACTCTAACTTAACGGTTATATCTACACTCACACTATTATCTGGAGTGGGCTCACTCTCTTGTACAGGCTCATCGTCCAGCAGCTCCAGCAACTCATCTAAAGAGGAGTCAAGAAACTCCTTGGGTTTCTCAAACATTGCAATATCCGGAGCTATTGGCGGGCTATTCACAGGAGTACCCTTCGGGTAGATTAGCAGATAATCTCTGTCTTTAAGTAGCAGACAACTGTCTGAGTGAAACTCCTTCCCGGGCTGTCCTTGGAGTGAGTCGTAAATCTGCTCTATCTGCCCGGGGTTAAAACCATATTTATCCAATAAAAGGAAGAGCCAGTAATCCGGGCGCCTCTCTTTAAGTAGGGCAGGGATAGAGATTCTGCCGGATGTGTCATCGATAAGGGAGTTGCGCTTCTGTTTGAAAAGATCTTCAAGGATATCTGATGCAGCCTCCACATTGGCCATATCTCTCTCTACTGTTTTGAGAAATGATTGATTTATAATCTCAAACTCCGGGAAGACCATATTTCTGATACGATTCCTGGAGTAGTGGCTCTCCGAATTTGAACTATCTTCACGGAAGGGGATGCTCTCTTTTTTTGTGAATTCAGCTATCTCCCTACGTGAAAAACCCAACAGAGGTCTTATGGTTGTACCGTTTTTTTTTCTAATTCCGGTGAGTCCCTGTAAACCGGTACCCCTTAGAATGTTTATAAAAAAGGTCTCTACCGAGTCATTAAGGTTATGAGCTACCGCTAGATAGTCAAAACCGTGTGTTGTCATAAGAGTCTCAAACCAGTTGTATCTCAAATCTCTGGCTGCCATTTGAGTTGAGATACCCATACTTTTGGCATACCCTTTTGTGTCGAATGTGTTGGAAAAAAACTGAACTCCCCGCTCGGCTGCCCATTCGCTCACCAAATCTTCATCTGAGTCACTCTCCTCCCCTCTCAGTGAAAAGTTAACCGTTGCAATTGCAAAGTTTGAGTAGTATATTCTGGCAAACAGATGTGCCATACACATAGAGTCAATTCCGCCGCTTACGGCAAGAAGTATTTTGGGATTATCCGGCGAGGCTGGATGAAAATCCTTCTGCCCTGTCAGTTGCACTAGAGACTCTTTAAATTTAGTAATCATTACTTTTTGAAATCACCGATTGTATATGAGAATCCAACGGACAAAATTTCTTTAAACTGCAGCCTCGGAGCAAGCTCTCCATCTTTATTGGCAATGAGAATCTCATTGTCATAGATTAGATTTGTCCTCAGATTGACAGAGAAGTACTTGTTGATTTTTGAGTCTGCAAAAAAGTCCCAGTGTACCTTAATGTTCTCGGGTTTACCAAGATAGTCGGAGAACAGATTAAGTGTAGTAGTTATATTTAGATTTTTTCTAACCTGATTTTTATACTCCATTTTAAACTGAGCACCTAGCTCCAGCTTTGTGGCCTGATCTATTTTATTCCCATATCTCACACGGAGCTCTCTTTTCTCAACAACTACAAGATTTCCTGTAAGGGGTGAGAAGTTAAGTGAGAGAGATTTTATTGGTTTATAATCTACCCCCACACCTAAAGAGAAATAAGCTGGAGCAAACGGCCCCGATAGCAGTATTGGATCTCTGTTTGCCGGATAGCTGAAGCCGTTTGCCATTTGACTCCTGAAGTTAAACGAGGCAGCGGCAAAAAATTCATTAAAGGCTCTGTAGCCCAGTTTACTGTCGAAGATGAACTTATCGTCACTCTTCTTATATCTGTCTCCAAAAGAGTGAACAAAGCCATAGCCTATCTGTAACCTGTTCTCCCAAAACATCTCCTTTCTCACTGCGTAGTTTCTGTAGATATTTATAAAGGTATTCAAAGCAATATTGTCGTATCCTCCGGATGACCAATTAGTTAAAGAGAGCTGTGAAAAACCTACCTGAAAAAGGGTCCCCCCCTTCCATCTGCTTGGGGGAGGCGGCGGCGGAACAAGAACCGGGATTTGTATTTTAGAGGCAATAATAACGCACAACTCGTGCCCGACGCTCAGCTGTGGAACCTCCTTAGAGACAACCTCTTTAACTACTTTATCCTGAGAATAGGCAGCATAAGATGTAAAAAAACAGAGTATGGCAGAGAGTAAGAGCTTTTTTAACATTAAAACTTCGTTTAGAGATGGAACAATTAAAAATATACTAATCTTCAAGAACGTCGTCAGAGTTGAATTTGAATCCCATCCTCTTACCTGTCTGCAGTTTGGCGCTCTCGATCTTATCGTTTATCTGCTCCACACTTGCAACTTTCACCAAATCAAAAGGGGGAACCAAAAGGTCGAAGGAAAGAGTGTATAAAATTGCACTCTCTACAATTCCGACCAACTCCTCTCTCCCCAGCTGCTTTTTACCGAATGTCCCAACCACATTATCCTGCTGCTTTTTACCCTCAACCAGGAAATGTTTATCCTTGTTTATAAAAATTCTTGCAACCAGATATCCCAAATCGTCCGGTCTGTTATATTTAATTGAATCTGATAGAAAGTTGTATACGCTGATAATTCCGCAGAAACCTCTGTTCGGATCTTTTTTAAGATAGTCACTCTTCCATACCGGGTGATCTCTGTCAAAGATAAAGGTATCTGAGTGCATACTAAAGATTAGGACATCATCTGCAAATTTAAGTTCTGCCTCAAATTTCCCCCGGTCCCGGTACTCCAGACGGATTCTTCTGTCATTGCTATCCAACAAATCGTTGAGATCGTTGCTCATCTCATTGAGAATCTCTTTAATCTGGTTAAAGAGCTCCATTGAGTGGTTAAAAACCTGCAGCTTGATTTGAGACTTGCTGTTGAAACCTGCCAGAATCTCTCTCTGTCGGGACGGTAAATCTGTTGACATTGCTCTTTATTTTGTTGTAACTGTTAATTAATATCGTTTGTAAAAATAAATATTTTAATACGCTCTTGCAAAAAATACTCTCCCTTTTGACGGTTTTCCGCTGTAAACACAAAAACCACTCTCCTGCTGTTCCTCCTCCATCGGAATGCAGCGGATGGTTGCTTTTGTCTCCTCTTTTATTCTCTCCTCACTCTCTTTTGTTCCGTCCCAGTGGCATAAAAGAAAACCACCCTCCTCAATCTTTGTCTTAAAGGTGTCAAAGTCATCTACTTTAAAGGTGTTCTTAATCCTAAAATCTAGAGCTTTGTTGTATATATTCTCCTGTATATCATCCATTAGAGAGAGTATATACTCCTCAACCCCCTGCTGCTCTCTTGACTCCTTGGTTAAAGTGTCTCTGCGAGCAACCTCGACAGTTCCGTTTTCAAGATCTCTTGGCCCGATGGCAACTCTCACAGGAACCCCCTTAAGCTCCCACTCTGCAAACTTAAAGCCGGAACGAAGGTTATCTCTGGTATCTATTTTAACGGTAAGGCCAAACTTCTCCAGCCGAACCTTCATCTCACCCATCTTTTCAACTATCTTGTCATTCTCCTCCTGTGTCTTGAAAATAGGGACCATAACCACGTGAATAGGTGCAAGTTTTGGAGGAAGCACTAACCCGTTATTATCGCTGTGAGCCATAACCAAAGCGCCCATCAACCTGGTTGAGACTCCCCAGGATGTTGCCCAGACGTACTCCAGACCACCCTCTTTGTTTGCAAACTGAACATCAAATGCCTTGGCAAAGTTCTGTCCCAAAAAGTGGGAAGTGCCTGCCTGAAGAGCTTTTCCGTCCTGCATAAGGGCCTCGATACAGAGAGTCTCCAGTGCACCGGCAAATCTCTCGCTCTCGCTTTTCTTACCCACTATAACAGGCATAGCCATATACTCCCGGGCAAATTTTGCATAGACCTGAACCATCCTCTCGGTCTCCTCAATGGCCTCCTGTCGGGTTGAATGTGCCGTGTGTCCCTCCTGCCACAGAAACTCTGCAGTCCTTAGGAAGAGGCGGGTTCTCATCTCCCAGCGAACCACATTTGCCCACTGATTGATAAGCAGAGGAAGATCTCTGTAAGATTTTATCCAGTTTTTATATGTGCTCCAGATTATTGTCTCCGAGGTTGGTCTTACTATGAGCTCCTCCTCCAGTTTGGCATCCGGGTCCACAACAACTCCAGGGCCATCCGGATTTGCCATAAGACGGTGGTGAGTAACCACTGCACACTCTTTTGCAAAACCCTCAACGTGTTCGGCCTCCTTGCTTAGAAATGACTTTGGAATAAACAGTGGAAAATAGGCATTTACGTGCCCTGTCTCTTTAAACATCTTGTCCAGCTGAGCCTGCATCTTCTCCCAAATTGCATATCCGTAGGGTTTGATAACCATACACCCTCTCACGGCAGAGTTCTCTGCAAGATCTGCCTTTGTTACCAGATTATTGTACCACAGTGAATAGTTCTCCTCTCTTCCTACAATCTCTTTTGCCATTTTTATTGATTTAATATTATAATTTGCTACTTATTATGTGCTATATGGTATGATTTTTGAGTACATTTGCAATGAAGGCACAAAAGTACAAAATAATTTAAAACACAGGAGGTGCAAGATGAAAAACACAATTACAATTATTGTTCCTATAATACTGGGATTGATTCTTAGCTCTTGCGGAACCACAACCAGATATGCATCTTCTACATATGAGGATGCCATCTATCAAAAACCGTCAGCAAACGGTTACATTGTTGTTAACACAGAGAGTGACTCAAAAGTAGAGATCTTAAAGGGTAAAACCAAAGAGTCTAACCGTGCCATAATCAACGGTAAGGTTGTTGAGGCAGCCTATGTGGATGAAAATGGCAATGTGAACATAGATATTGACGATATGGAAGAGAAGACCTATCTCATTCTAAACCCCGGTGAATCTTTTGAAGAGCGGCTCACAAAATTTGAGAACCCTCAGTACCAAATAAATATAACCTACTCCTATATGGATTACTACAATCCCTGGTTTTGGGATTTTGGTTACTCTTCATTTTGGAGAATGAGCAGAATGCATAATATGTATAGTCCGTGGTACTCATATTTTATGAGCCCTTATTTTAATAGCGGTTTTTACGGATACAACTATTACTATATGGATCCTTTTGCAGGTATGAACTTTTTCTGGTGGAACAGATATAGTATGATTAACTCTCCTTGGGACAGCTACTACTCATCCTGGTACTATCCGGGCGAATCATACGGATACTGGTACTTCAACTGGAATGACCCTCAGAGATATCGTTACACCAGCTCCAGAGATTTCTATTACGGTCGCAGGGAGAGTGCCAGATCAAACTCATCTTCCTCTTCAAATGCGGCTATGTCCGGCGGCTCTTATATAAGACGCAATAATAGCACCGCCAGAGTAGAGCAGGTTAGAGGTGAAAGATTCTATACAGGGGATATCAGCTCAACAGAGAGTATGTTCAGGAGAGATTCCAGGTTTGAGGGGTACGGCTCCACAACCAACAGCCAAACCCGAGAGGTGAGTGGACAAAGAAGAGGCAATACAGAATCTGCCTCAAGAGTAGAGCGTGAAAGCTCTTCACGCAGAGGAAGCGAGATAACCCGTGGCACAGAGGTAAACAGAGGTTCAAACAACTCACAATCTTCGGTAAGACGCAGTAACAATCAACAGACCGTGAATTCGGGCACAGTTAACAGAAGCACAAGTACAGTTAACAGAAGCACAAGTACAGTTAGCAGAAGCTCCGGTACAGTTAACAGAAGCTCCGGCTCTTCTACAAGCGGAACATCATCAACAAGAGGAAGTTCACAGAGAAGAGATGATGTAATCTCATCCAGCAACTACAGGCCATCAGAAAACCAAAGGAGCAGCTCCTCCGGTAACAACTCATATAGCAGAGGCTCCTCAACTTCTAACAGCAGTTTCAATAACAGCAACCCTACAAGAAGTTCGGTCTCTACACCACCGGTAAGCAATGCGGGGTCATCATCTTCGTCGTCTTCATCTTCTTCAAACACATCAAGCAGCAGCTCGAGCAGCACCTCAAGCAGCGGAAGTTCATATCGCAGGTAAGTATTGAAATTATTATGAAAAGAGTATTATCTATTATTATTGCAGTAGTAGTTACAAACACTATTGTCGCTCAGAATGCCTTTGACGCACTAAAATTCTCTCAAATCAGGTACGAAGGCAGTGCAAGAACAATTGCAATGGGAAATGCTTTTGGTTCTCTCGGAGGAGATACATATGCAATGAGCATTAACCCTGCATCATCTGCAATCTACCGATACTCTGAGTTTGCCTTTACACCCTCACTGGGTTCGAACAGTACAAATACAAACTATCTCAATAACAGGGAGAGTGAAAAATGGACACGAATAGGGATATCAAACCTGGGGTTTGCAGGCTCTATAAAGATTGGTAACAGCCCGTATGGACTTAAAAGCATAAGCTTCGGGGTAGCTGTAAATAAGCTAAACAACTACACATCAAGATCATATACCAGCGGTTTAAATGCCAACTCCAGCTGGTTAGGCTCTCTTGCAGACGGGTTAGGCGGAATCTTTAACGGAGATCTGGACATTAATGACCAGTGGAATCCATTCTACGACTTCCCTCAGGCATCCTGGAAAGAGATTCTCTCCTGGAACTCAAACCTGCTGGACCCTCTTCCGGACTCAGATTATGACTATATAGGCGCAACCGAAAATATATCCGGTCAACAGATTGTACTTGCAGGCGAGCTCAAACAGGAGTTCTACCGCGAAAGAAAGGGAAACCTATCTGAGATAGTCTTTAATGCCGGAGCAAATATCTCGGATAAACTATTTTTCGGAATCAATCTGGGGATGCAGTCAATAAGTTTTAACGATTATCAGAAATATTCCGAAAGTGCTGTTAACCCTGCACTCTTCGACTCAAAATTCTCATCATTCTCTCACCTGTTTGAACAGAATTCAAATGGTGTGGGGTTGAATGCAAAATTTGGATTTATCGCTCTTCCTTTTGCCGGGCTAAGAGTGGGTGGAAGTATATCAACTCCAACCTGGCTTTTGATGTCGGACCAGTGGGAGGAGACAATAGATGCACGCTACTCAGACGGTTACAAAAGCAAGATTCTCTCACCTGTAGGCGAGTACAACTACAGAGTAACATCACCATTCAGGTGGAATATCGGAGCATCATATGTACTTGGTAAGTTTGCCATTATAAGTGTAGATTACGAAGGGGCAGATTACTCCAAAATATTAATGATGAGCGAGTCTTTTGACAAATATGAGTTTAACACAGAGAATAAATATATTGAGACAAACTTCCAAGCCGCAACCAACTTAAGAGTGGGTGCAGAGGTGAGACCTATGGATTTTCTTGCCCTCAGAGCAGGGTACTCCAAATATGGTAATCCGGAAAAGAGCTATGGCTACGAAATGGAGTACATCTCCGGTGGAGTCGGGTTCACCTCCAAAGGGGGTACTTTCCTGGATTTAGGCTTCCAGAAGTTACTGCAAAACAGTGAAACTTACTCTCTATATTCCGATTATACCAACCATACTGCCCCGGTAGGGAATATGGATATCTCCGGATGGAAATTCCTTATGACACTTGGATTTAGATTTTAGAGAAAATACCTGGAGTGTGGCCCCTCATTAAAGAGCAGGTCAATAACAGAAAGATTGGCAAAAAAACCGAATTTATGGGCGAATACCTGATGGTATCGCCCTTTTTCTTCTTTACCGGCAAACGGAGATACTCTCTTAGGATGTATTTTCTCTCTGAAATCACTAATAGTAAGATCTTTTTCAGTATCGCCCTCTTTTAAAAATTCATCTGTAAAATTGATGTTTGCAGGCAGATTCAACAAATCCAGCAGACACCTTATCAGATCTTTATTGAATTCAAACAGATGGTCATACTCTCTGGTGTAAAAAGGTAGAAGATCCTGCTGATAGTGCTCAAAATAGGGTGAAGATTTGTATGCAGATAAAATTGCCCGCCAGTGTTGACTCTGCCACCTTTTAGAGTTATCTACTCTTATCTCTTTGATTGGGATAGAGAATCCCTCACTTCTGACAATGGGGATGTGTAAAGATAGAGGGCCGTTGGCACTGTAAATGCAACAACGGCTCCTGAATGACTGTTTTTGAAAATTTTCCCACTGTTCAATTTTCCAATCTGTAAAAGTGTTTATCACCCGGAAGTAGTCTGTCGGAGGAAGATATGCAGTTGAAAGAATTGCTGTACTACTCATCTATAGATTTACCGCCGCCTCTAATTATTCCCCTTTTTGAAGATCTGATGAAATCTACTATGGCTCTCTTTTCCGGGGTCTCCGCAAAAGTTGCGTCTACCTCGTTGCAGGCATCAGATGTGTTGAGCCCTCCGTTGTATATCACTTTATAGATATCCCTTATCTCATCAATTTTATCGTTGGAAAAACCTCTTCTTCTAAGTCCTATAACATTCACACCTCCAAATGAGAGAGGTCTTCTGCCTGCGACAATATAGGGTGGAACATCCTTTCCGACCATTGAGCCACCCGAGAGCATAGAGTGTGCTCCAATTCTTGTAAACTGGTGTGCGGCGGAGTGACCTCCAATAATTGCATACTCATCTACATCGGTAACTCCTGCTATTCCCACATAACTTACCAAAACAACGTTATCTGCAATTATGCAGTCGTGTGCAATATGAGAGTATGACATAATCATACACCCATTTCCGACTTTAGTAACTCCCCTTCCGCTCTTTAGAGTGCCTCTGTTTACGGTAACATACTCTCTTAAAATAGTATTATCTCCAATCTCAACATAGGTAACCTCCCCCGAGAACTTGTAGTCCTGAGGCTCACCTCCGATTATTGCCCCGGGATAAATCTTGCAGTTTTTGCCGATTTTTACATTATCCAATATTGTGGCGTGAGGCCCTATCCAACATCCATCTCCAATCTCCACATTTCCTGCAATATATGCAAATGGTTCAATTGTAACGTCTTTGCCAATTTTGGCATCCGGATGTATATAAGATTGATTCATATAAATTAATTACTTATTTTTAATAACCTGAGCAACCAAATCTGCTTCACAAGCCAATGTGTTGCCTACATAAACTTCTCCCTTCATATAGACTAAAGATCTTCTCATAGGTGCAGTCAGGGTGAGTTTAATAACCAAAACATCTCCGGGAACAACTTTTCTCTTAAACTTTGCGTTATCTATCTTTGCGAAATAGGTAGAGTACCTCTCCGGCTCATCCAAATCGTTCATCACCAATATTCCTCCCACCTGAGCCATAGCTTCAATAATTAAAACACCCGGCATAACCGGCTCATCGGGGAAATGGCCGATAAAGTAGCCTTCGTTAATTCCAACAGTCTTAATACCTACAACCACCTCTGTATTCATCTGAATTATTCTGTCAACCATCAAAAACGGAGGTCTGTGAGGTAGAAGTTTCTTAATTCCATTAATATCAATTACCGGTAGAGCATTTGGGTCAAATTGCGGAATCTCCTTAGAGTTTAAAGTTTCGTTTGCCATTTTTTTGATAATTTTTGCTATTTCTGTATTAATTTTATGTCCTGGTTTATGGGCAATTACCCTCCCTTTTATTCTTACTCCAGAAAGCGACAGATCTCCCAGCAAATCCAGAAGTTTATGTCTGGCGCACTCATTTGGAAATTTAGGCTCTTTTATGTTTACATATCCACTCTCAATACTATCAAATTCTCGTTTTCCGAAGATCTCCTGAAGTTTTTCAGACTCGGTGGCTGTGAGCCCCCTCTCTGCTATAACAACCGCATTGTTTAGATCTCCCCCTTTAATGAGGTTGTTTTTTATGAGAGGCTCAATGTCGTGTAAAAAAACAAAGGTCCTGCAGCAGGCAATCTCAGTTGAGTAGTTTACACTGTTATCAAATTTTGCATACTGATTACCCAGCACTTTAGAGTTAAAATCTATCATAACCTCTGCACTGAAGTTATCATCCGGATAGATTGTTATCTCAGACCCACTCTGCGGCTCTTTGTAAAAGATCTTCTCCTTTACCGTTAAATAACTTCTCTCCTCCTGCTGCGCCTGAGTTCCGTCTGCCCATATTGCATCTGCATAAGGGGCCGCGCTTCCGTCAAGAATCGGAATTTCGGGACCATCTACCTCAATTAGTGCGTTGTCGACTCCAAGTGTCCAAAGAGCAGAGAGTATATGTTCAACTGTAGAGACTATCTCCCCTTTATGCTCCAATACTGTCCCCCTCTGAGTGTTTGTAACATAGTTGACAGAGGCGCTAAATGGAAGTGAACCCTCAATATCGCTGCGTCTTATTTTTATACCGTGGTTCTCACCTGCAGGTAATATCCTCATCAAAACACTCTTTCCGGAATGTAACCCTCTCCCCTCAAATGTATATATCTTTTTTAGAGTCTGCTGTTTATCCTGCATATATTCCAAGTGGTTTAGAACAGTTCGCAAAGTTAGAAAATTTCACCTATCTTTTGTGTAAGTTCTTGAATATTGCATATGACTTAAAATACTCTCTTGAGTCTATTGCCGGACTTCCAACAATGGATCTCCCCTCCTCTTTGATTGATGACATAACTCCTGCCTGAGCTCCTATCATTGTTTTATCTGCAATAGATATATGTCCGGCAACTCCAACCTGCCCACCGAACATACAACCCTTTCCAATTTTAGTAGAGCCGGAGATGCCGGTTAGGGCTGCTATTACGGTGTTCTCTCCAATCTCCGTATTGTGTGCTATCTGTATAAGATTATCCAACTTAACACCTTTCCGAATAATGGTAGATCCTATTGATGCTCTGTCAATTGTTGTGTTAGCACCAACTTCGCAATTATCCTCAATTACCACATTTCCGGTTTGAGGGATTTTTTTGTAGCTCCCGTCAGGCAGTGGGGCGAACCCGAAACCATCTGCACCAATAACCGCATTTGCGTGGATAATACAATCGGAACCGATTTTACACCCTGCATAGATCTTAACCCCCGGGTAGATAGTTGTGTTCTCTCCTATCTCCACATCCTCGCCAAGATAGCACTGCGGATATATCTGACTCCCTTTTCCTACTGACACTCTCTTTGAGACTATTGTACCGGCTCCGATATAACACCCTTTAGCTATTTTGGAGCTCCAGGCTACTCTTGCAAAGAGTGATCTCCCCATTTTTCGGGTAGATTTAAGAGAGTTAAAAAGCTCCAAAACGGAGGCGATTGCCTGATAGGCATCATCTACCCGAATCACAGTTCCGTTTACCGGAGATGATGGTTCAAAGGATCTGTTCAATATTACTATGGATGCTTTTGAGGTGTAGAGATAGCTCTCATACTTTGGGTTACCCAGGAATACAAGAGTGCCGGGCTTGCCGCTCTCAATGCGGGCAACTGAACTCACCTTTACCAGAGGGTCACCCTGAATCTCTCCTTTGAGATAGTCTGATATATATTGTGCTGTGATCTCCATTCTATATTTTAGTTAAAATTTGCTGTGCAAAGAAAATATTTTTTTGTGATTTGAGAAAAGGCTTTTGCCGATAGCATATCTGAGATATAGTACACATCATTTACCTCACCATTTTCGGAGAGAATCTCTATCTCACCCTCGGCAGAGTCGTAGCCTCGGTTTATTACCTCTCCCGTGCAGATAAAATAGGATAGCTCCTCCTCTGAAATCACATTTTTGAAATGATCCCGGATGGTTTTGCACCCTTTTTCATACTCCGGGTTCTCTATTGGTGAATTTAAGAGCTTAAGTTTAGGGAGCCTCCTCTCTGTTAACATTCTGCATAATAATGAGAGAGTCGGGTCATCAGAAAACTGCCACTGTTTAATTGCAGACATTACATCTGTATCGTCCAGACGGGTAAACATCTCAAGAACCTCCTCTCTTCCAAATGTTTGGGGTGTAAAATCTCTAACCAGAAAATAGCAAATCGCAGGAGACCCTGCCAATGAGTGGCCGTTGACCGCGAGATATCTCGCTCTCCTTAAAATGCTGATTAAAAGCTGCTCTGCAGCAACAACAGTTTTATGAAGGTAGACCTGCCAGTACATAAGTCTTCGTGATATAAGAAATTTTTCAATTGAATAGATCCCCTTTAGCTCCACGACAAGTCTGTTATCCTTAACAGATAACATTTTTATTATTCTCTCAAGACCTATCATCCCTTCGGCAACTCCACTGAAGAAGCTGTCCCGTTTAAGGTAATCAAGGCGGTCTACATCCAGCTGCCCCGATACAAGCTGATGTAAAAAGTGTTTTTGATATCTCCCCTCAAAGATTGAGACCGCCATAGCCAGGGCTCCGCCGGAATCTTTGTCTATTTTTTTCATCAGTTCTAAGGATATCTCTTCGTGGGAGACCCCTACAATTATATTATTTTCAAGCGCGTGGCTAAAAGGGCCGTGACCAATATCGTGCAGAAGCATCGCTGCAGATGCCGCCTCCTCCTCTGCCTGTGTAATCTCTATCCCTTTTGACCTTAGAACCGCCACAGCATCCCTCATCAAATGCATAGCACCCAGGGCGTGAGAGAGGCGTGAATGTGTTGCTCCGGGATAGACCAAATTTGTAAGACCAAGCTGCTTTATATCTCTAAGCCTCTGAAAATATGGATGAGCTACAATATCACTAACAATACCTTTAGGGATATTTATAAATCCGTGAACCGGATCGTTGATTATTTTATAACTGGTAATCATTGCGTAAAGTTACAATAATATTAAAAAATTTGTCGTATTTATAAATTATTGATATATTTGCTGCGATTAAGAGCGAAAGAGAGATAAGGGGACACGGTTGTCCCCTTATTTATTAAATTTATTTTAATGATAATAAAAGAGAAAATAGCAACACTAATCGAGGGATATCTCGCAGATAACTCTCTTTTTCTGGTTGATATAACTATCAGTTCAGAAAACGACATAGAGATTGCAATAGACTCATATGACCGGGTAGATATCAAAAATTGCGCCGATATCAGCAGAATTGTAGATGCCGGATTAAACAGAGAGGAGGAGGACTTCTCTCTTACGGTAACATCTGCAGGGCTGGACCAGCCATATAAAGTATTTGACCAATATAAAAAATCTCTGGGAAAGGAGGTTGTTGTTGTATTGAAAAGCGGAGCAAAGATAGTTGCAACTCTTACCCGGGCCTTCCCCGATAAGATTGAACTAACCTACTCCAGACAGGAGAGAGTTGAGGGCAAAAAGAGAAGAGAGACAGTTGAGATTGTTGAGACATATAATCTCTGCGACATTAAGAGCACAAAAACACAAATTAATTTCAAATAATATCTAAAAGGAATTTACCTATATGGAAGGGTTAAATTTAATCAGCACATTTGCTGAGTTTAAAGAGTTAAAAAGCATAGATCGTCCTACAATGATGAGCGTTCTGGAGGATGTTTTCCGCAGTCAGCTAATTAAAATGTACGGAACTGCAGATAATTTTGATATCATCATCAATATTGACAAAGGAGACTTTGAAATCTGGAGAAACAGAGTCGTGGTAGAGGTCGTTGAGGATCCAAGTACCGAGATATCTTTAGAGGATGTTGCAAAGATTGACGCATCATACGAGATTGGAGAGGAGTTCGTGGAAGAGGTAAAACTCTCATCTTTCGGGAGAAGGGGAATTCTTAATCTTAGGCAAAATCTCTCAGGCAGAATTATGGATATAGAGAAAGCAAACCTATACACCAAGTACAAAGAGAAGATTGGAGAGATTGTAGTGGGAGAGGTATATCAGGTTTGGAAGAAAGAGGTTCTCATTATGGATGAGGACGGAAACGAGCTTCTTCTGCCAAAAACAGAGCAGATACCATCTGACTTCTTCAGAAAAGGAGACACCGTAAGAGCAGTAGTCTCTTCTGTAGAGATGAAAAACAACAACCCCATTATTATCCTATCAAGAACCTCTTCTGTTTTTCTGGAGAGAATGTTTGAGCAGGAGGTTCCGGAGATTTTTGACGGTCTTATCACTATCAAAAAGATTGTACGGATACCGGGTGAGAGGGCAAAGGTTGCTGTTGAATCATATGACGAGAGGATTGACCCGGTTGGAGCTTGTGTCGGGGTTAAGGGATCCAGGATTCACGGAATCGTTCGCGAACTTCGCAATGAAAACATAGATATTATCAACTGGACTTCAAATATGCAGCTTCTCATCCAGAGGGCTCTGAGTCCGGCCAAAATTATATCCGTAAAGATAAACGAGGAGGAGAAACGGGTTGGAGTATTCCTCAAACCGGGTGATGTTTCACTCGCTATAGGCAAGGGTGGCAGCAACATTAAGCTTGCAGGTATGCTTGTAGATATGGAGATAGATGTATTCCGCGACATTGAAGAGGAGGAGGAGGATGTCCTTCTTACCGAATTCAGTGACGAAATTGACGAATGGGTAATAGCAGCATTGAGATCTATCGGATGTGATACCGCAAAAAGTGTTCTCGCTCTTCCTGTTTCGGAGATTGTAAGAAGAGCAGACCTTGAAGAGGAGACCGTATTGGATATACAGCGAATTTTACGCGAGGAGTTCGAATAGTTTAATAAATGAATGGGAGATAAAATATGACAGTAGACAACATAATAAGAGTTGGTAAAGTATTGAAGGAGTTCAATATAGGGCTGGGGACCCTGGTGGACTATCTTAAAAGCAAGAAGATAGAGATTGAGGCCTCACCCGGCACAAAAATTACTCCCGAAACTTACGAACTCATAAGAAAAGAGTTTGGAAAGGAGCAGATCATAAAGGAGCAATCCAAGAAGATCGCTATTAAGGTTAAAGATATCACAGACAAAGCAGATCATCACGACTTAGATGACTCGGAAGATGAGCTTCCGGTAAAGGAGGTTTTCATTAAAACTACTGTCTCAGAACACCCCTCTCCTAAAATAATCGGCAAAATAGATATTGACAAACTTTATAAACCGGCC
>Ga0351881_1022_pt1 | contig 50899 bp, 40 predicted proteins | sample BONcelFGM3001E15_FD_206769 | JGI IMG/M metagenome (GOLD analysis project Ga0351881, IMG submission 206769) | Enriched cells from coal bed in the Powder River Basin, Montana, United States - BONCAT cells FGM rep3 HSBNCT.FGM.300.1.E15 ...
CCCCACAACAGGTGGAATTGAGCCAATTAAAGAACCAGGAATAATTGCTAAGGCAGTCTTCTTTTTAAGTGGTGTATAAACTCCATTGTACCAAAACAATGCAAGTAATCCGAGCAGTGCAGTAAGAATGCCTGAAGAAAAATATAATATTAAAGTGCCCAAAGTAAAAAGGAGACCGAATAAAATTAAAACCGATTTTTCTGAAATCAATTTGGCAGGTATTGGGCGAGATTTGGTTCGTTCCATTTTTGCATCTGTATCCTTCTCCTGATAATGATTCATAACTGCTGATGAACATGCGAGCAATAAAATACCTAATGTGGGAAGGATTAATCCAAACGAAAAACTACCAGAAGCGAGTATATAACCAAATGAAGTGGTTATCATCACAAAAGATGTAATTCTTATTTTTGTCAATTCGAGGATAATATGTAAATATTTTTTTTTCAAAACTATTTAGTTGTTGCTGTATCAATAACTACAGAAGCAGAATTCATACTATCTGTAGCTGTTGCGAACCATTCGTTAAATTTATCTTCAGGCATAATCACTACTTTTGAGTACATATATGAATGTTGCAATCCACAATATTCCGCACAAGCAATATCAAACGAACCAGTGTTTTCAGCCTGGAACCATAAAAAGTTTTTACGGTTTGGGATAACATCTCTTTTAATTCTTAATGCAGGTATATAAAATGAATGATTAACATCCGCAGAAATTAAGTCAATTCTTACCGGTTTGTTAACGGGGACAAATAATGTATCAGTTTTCAAACCGTTATCATATTCATAAGTCCATTTCCACATCTGACCGGTGGATTTTACAACCATAGAATCTGCAGGAGGATTGGACAAATCCTTATATCCCATCCATCCATAATAAAACATCGCCAATGTCAATAGAACTGGAATCACAGTCCATAAAATTTCAAGGGGTAAATTACCATGAATATTTACAGCCTTTACTTTTTTCTTTCTGTTATATTTAATTACAAAAAACACCATCAGAAAAGAAATTAATATCAGTAGAGCGAAGGAAATCCCTACTATAAACCAAAAAGTAAAATCTACTGATTCAGCGTATGTCGAATTTGGAAACATCTGATTTTCCCTTTACATAAAACTATAATCTGCAAAAAGTAAAACAAAAGAAATCAAGAGGAAGAGTAATGCAACTCCAACGAAAATTGAAAATACTTTTGATTCACTTTTTAAGTGCATAAATATTGTTAATACAAGATATGATTTAATGCTTGCAATCAGCAATGCTGTAGCAACTGTTAGTCCCCCAAAATTAATTCCGGCAACCGCAACAGTTACTCCAGTTAAAATCAGCAAAGCCAACCAAACTATAATATAAATTCCGTAATGTGGTGTATGTTTTTCGCTATGTGAATGGTTTTCCATAAAAATTCCTTATGTAATCAAATAGAATAATGGGAATAAGAAAATCCATATTATATCGACGAGATGCCAATATAAACCGGCTGATTCAAGTCTGACATAATTATCAGAAGTGATTCGATTTTTAGATGTAAAATATGTCATGATTCCAATTAGAATAACACCTATAATAACATGTAAACCATGTAAACCGGTCATTATATAATATAGTCCGAAAAATAAAATTTCACCATTACTCTTTTCCAACAAAACATCTGAACCGGGGAATAACCCGTGATGAAATTTTGCAGACCATTCAAAAAACTTATTCACCATAAATGCTAATGCAAAAACTATGGTAGCTAATTGCAAAAAGATAGATAATCCTTTTTGATTTTTTTGTAAAGCAGTTATCGATAATGCCATGGTTAAGCTGCTGGTCAATAAAATAATCGTATTAAGCGTTCCAAATAACGTATTTAACTCTTTTGCGGCCAAATGGAATTCTTGCTGATGAGTAAAGCGGTAAATCGCATAAACAATAAACATCCCTCCGAATAATACTAATTCGGTAAATAAAAAAAGCCACATGCCGAGGCGTGAACCGATATCGTCTCTATGAACATGAGCTACACTATTTTCTGAACTGCTCAATTTACCTCCTTCACTTCTGCTTGACTGAGATCGTTATCTTTGTATTGATATGGATCTGTTTCAATCACCGGAATTTCATCAAAGTTTTCTAATGGTGGTGGTGTAGGAACATGCCACTCAAGCGTTTCGCCGCCCCATGGATTCACTTCTGAAGTCTTCTCCCCTTTCAGTAACGCATAGATAAAATTACCAAACATTATTATTAATCCGGTAATCAAAATCCACGAACCTACCGTCGAGATAAAATGATAAATTTGATATTCAGGTAAATAATCATAATATCTTCGCGGCATTCCTAACCAGCCCATAACAAATAACGGAAAATATAAGACATTGAACCCAACGAAAAGTATCCAGAAACCGATTTTTGCTCTCTTCATATTATACTTTCGAGCAAACATTTTTGGAAACCAGTAATGAAGCGCTGCAAAGATACCAAAACCTGTTCCGCCAAACATCACATAATGAAAATGTGCAACAATAAAGGATGTGTCATGAATATGCATATTTACAGAGAGTGATCCTTGTATTAAACCTGTAAACCCACCAATTGAAAACAAAAAAATAAAAGCTAATGCATATAATAATGGTGGATCAGTAGAAATTGAGCCTTTATATAATGTTGAAACCCAATTGAAAACTTTCACCGCACTTGGGATAGCCACAAGAAAAGTTAGAAGAGAAAAGATAAACATTGCCGCCCCACTCATTCCAACCGTGAACATGTGATGAGCCCAAACTAAAGAGCCAAACAACGCAATTGCAATGCTTGAAAAGGCAATAAACTTATACCCAAAAATAGTTCTATGTGAAAAAACCGGGATGATTTCTGAAATAACACCCATCGCTGGAATTATCATAATATAAACAGCCGGATGTGAATAAATCCAAAATAAATGCTGAAATAAAACCGGATCTCCACCTAACGCAGGATCAAAAATTCCAAATCCGAATGCTCTTTCGAAAATAACTAATAGCAAGGTAATACCAACAATTGGTGTAGCCAATACCTGTATCCATGCTGTCGAATAAAGTGACCAGACAAATAATGGCATCTTGAACCAACCCATTCCGGGTGCTCGTAATCGATGGATAGTTGTTACAAAATTCAATCCGGTCAATATTGATGAGAATCCAAGTATGAATGCAGCTAATAATGCGGGGAAAACATTAGTAGAAGTTCTAACACTATAAGGTATATAGAATGTCCAACCAGTATCAACTGGACCTCCCGGTAAAAAAACTGCTACTATTGCGAGAAGTCCACCAATCAAGAATAACCACCATGAGAGTAAATTTATTCTTGGAAAAGAAACATCTTTTGCCCCAATCATAATCGGTAAAAAGAAATTGCCAAAAACTGCCGGTAAACCGGGAATAATAAATAAAAATATCATTATTATTCCATGCAATGTAAAAATTGAATTATAAGTTTGCGGATCCATAATCGTTTTGCCGGGAGCAATGAGTTCGAGCCGCATTAGAAATCCAAAAGTTACACCAACGGCAAAGAAAATAAGCATAGCAATTAAATACAGAATACCTATTCTTTTATGATCAGTAGAAAAAATCCAGGCTTTTAAACCTGTTCCCTTTCCTCTATAATCTAAATAACTTTCATAACCATTGTTTGACGAAGAATGACTTGTCATACGTTATTCACCTTTATTGATCTTCTCTTTATGACGAGGTTTTATTGAAATAAAAATAAAATAAACTACTGCAAATAAAATCGTTATTGATGCAACAATTCGTGTAACATTAAGTGCATACTTTTTGCCCTGCGCATCATAACTAAAACAAAACTTAAGAACTTTGGCAATTGTTGGAGTAACTTTTCCTTCAGATGCTTCAATAATTGCCATTTTAATATCAAACGGTAAAAATGTTGTACCGGGTAAATATCTCGTAATTTTTCCATCCGAAGCTAAAAATATTAACGATCCGGCGTGAATAAAATCTTTACCTTCTCGCTTGAAATAAAATCCCGTACCATCAGTTACTTTTTTAATGTTAACACTATCACCAGTTAAAAATCTCCAGGATGCCGGATCAATCTTTTTCTTTATTGCATTCAAAAAAGAATTCTTTTTTCTGATTGCGATTTCTGGTGTTTCAAACTGATCAAATGAAATTGAAACAATCTGGTAATCCACACCCGGGATTAAATCAACCTTATTAACGAGTGATGCAACTTCAGACATTAAGGGGTTACAAATTCCCGGACACTCGTAGTAAACGAACATTAACATTGTAGGTTTATTAATAATGTCTTTCAACTCTATTAAATTTCCTTCTTCATCATTGAAAAAGGATTCTAAAGGAAATTGTTCACCTAATTTTTCATCGATACCAACTTCAATGTTTCCATTTTGTCCGAAAACTGTTGTAATTAAGACTAAAAAAAAGAACAAAAAAAATCTGATATTAATTTTATCCCACATGGGAGAACTCCTAAATCTCAATATAAAACAGCAGCCTAAACAAGCACAGTCTTCAGTAATGTATAAAGATCACGTAATTGCTGATTGCTTAAATTTATTATATTAGGGCTAAATCCGTTTAATATAGTTTCGTTAGTAATAAGTCGAGAAAAATCCTGTTCACTTCTCATCCATAAATTGGAGTTAAGTAGGGTTAAAATAGCTTTCTCTGAATCTATCGAAATATCAAAAAATAATTGAGCAGAGGGATTAGAATTTCTTAATTCATTTATTTTTGCAATTGCATTTATTGTTTTTTGAGACTTTGGTAAAGATTCTTTTTGAATTAATACACCGGCATTATTAACAGGAATTGTTCCTGCGATTTTATTTCCGGCTGAAAGACTATAAGTTTTATCAAGCTCAGTAATTTCTTGAGGAGTGTCCATAGGAGCATTGATCATAAAAGTTTTACGAACATACTGAAGTATTGCAACTCGTTCTTCAACAGCCATGTAGTCATAGGCAGGCATTCCATTGAGAGCAATACCCTTCTCTAAAGTATTATACATTTCGAAGAATTTTCTGCCGTTTTTCCATCCGGTTTCTTCATGAAAATTTCTCGGTTTGGGATTCAATGCTACTCCTGCTACTCCGTCCCCCTTCCCTTCTGTACCATGACAAGATGAACAGACAGTAACGAAAAGATTTTTTCCCTTGTCAATCATTTCATTAGTTGGCGAAGCGATTTGAGTTAAATCAATTGCGGAGGTTATTTTTGATTCTTGAACAGTTAATTCAGATATAACAATTGTTGTATCCGGTGAAGCAGGTTTAAGACTATTTCTCGAAATTTGTTCATCATTAAAAAGATAAATAAAACCAATCCCAATAACAGCAGTTAAAAAAATTGGATATGCTGCTGCAATTAAATAAAATGGTTTTTCTAAAAGTCTATCAATCGAAAATTTCTGTTTTTCCATATAACTATTCTTATTAAGATTATAATCTAAATTTAAGTCCACGTTCAAGTTTAGGATCCCCAACCGGAACCATGTTTATTTTCTTCGAATGAAAATAAAACAACAATATTATTCCACCAATAGCTGTAATCGGGAAAGATAATCCGAGTACGAATGTAAGCACCGATGATTCACCCTGATAAGTTGGAAGTATTAACCAATACAAATCCAGCAGATGTGCAAATAATATCCAGAGTGAAGCAAACTTCAATTTTTTTGCATCCATTTTGGCAGGCTGCGATAAAAGTATTGAATAAGGAACAATAAAATGTATAAATATTAATGCTAATGAAATGTAAACCCATGAACCCTGCCATCTTGCTAAAAACCAAAAAGTTTCTTCAGGAAGATTTGCATACCATATTAACATATATTGAGAAAAAGCTATATATCCCCAAAAATTCACGAATGCGAATAATAGAGCTCCCAGACTATAATAATGATCGTCCACCATTTTGGGGTGTAAATAACCGGCTTCCTTTAACTTCACAGTAGCAAAAGTTATAACAGCAAGTGCTGCTAAAACTGAACCTGAAAAGAAATAGACTCCAAAAATTGTAGAGAACCAATGTGGTTCAAGACTCATCATCCAATCAATTGAAGCCACTGATGCAGTAATTGCAAAAAGTGGAATAAACACTGCAGATAATCTGATATTAAGTTTAGTTAAGTTTTGATCTTTAGATACGTCCTGTTTTCTTGAATTTTTAGTCAATAAGAAATAAAACAAAGTCCATAAAGCAAAAACTATTGCGACTCTTATGAGAAAGAAAGTTTCATTAAGATAAGGAGCTTTCTCTTTTAATATTTTATCGCTTTCAACCACTTCAGTATGAGACCAATGGAAAAGAGAATGCATATTAAGTAAAATAGGAATAGCAAGAATAATTAAATATGGTGTTATTGAAGCGGTAAATTCAATTATCCTTCTCAAAGGTGTACTCCAATCAGCACCGGCAACATATTCTAAAGAAATTAGGAAAAGTGCACCGACCCCAATACTCATTAAGAACATAAATCCTAATAGATAGTTAAAAAATGCTTGCTCAGCATTTAGTAAGAAAGCACCTGCACCACCGACAACTCCTATTCCCATCAGAATAAAACCAATTTTCTGAAGACTTGCAGGTAAATCTTTTCTGACATAATTAAAACTACTTTGAGACATTCGTTACAGGCTCCTTTTTTATCGCTTGAATATCAGCCTCACTTGCATTTTTTGCACGCTGTAAAACTCTGATGTAATTCACAATTGCCCATCTTTCTTCTCGAGTTAATTGAGAAGAGTAAGATGGCATTACATTTTGACCATTAACAATTACATGATAAAGATTTCCATCATACCAATCACGTGCTTTAGAAGAATGTAAACTTGGCGGTTGAGGGAATTGCCCTCTTAATCTACTATCTCCATCTCCCAAATTTCCATGACAAGGGGAACAAAAAGTATTATACTTTTTTTCACCCAAAGCAAGGTTTTCTTTGTTTGGTAGAAACGGATTTGAAAGTGGCATTGATGGTTCGGCTACACCTTGAAATTCGTAAGGCATAAACCCTCTTGCTACAGTTCCTTTAACCGGATTTCTCATTCCAAATTTATCATTAAAGAAATCAGAACTTGATTGAACATCTATTCTGCCCTGATCCATCATCCAATTGAATGGAACAAGATATAAAACTTTATTAAGATGAAGATAAGTCGAAGCTGATACGATAACAGCTATAATAATAAGTAATCCTATAAACTTTGGTTCTAATATATTTACATTTAATTTATCCGGGAAGAAAATCTTCTCAATATTTATTGAACCCAAACTACTGAACAATTGATTAATTTCATCTTCATTAAATTTATCATCAGTCGCTTCAATACAAACTCCGAACTTATCGATCGATACATTTTTCATGTAATTCGTATCATGAATTGGATGACTATTGTTGGGGAAATAGAAAAAGAAAGTAATCAGTCCAATTACTGTAGAAAGTGTTGCAAGCAAAACTGTTATTTCAAATGTAACCGGAATGAAAGCAGGTAATGAGAAAAAAGGTTTTCCACCTATTATCATTGGATAATTTACTGTCATTGTCCAATACATAAATAATAAAGCAATTGCAGCACCCGACAATCCGAATACAAGAGTAACAAATCCCAATTTTGATGGGGGTAATTTCATTGCTTTATCCATACCATGAACCGGATACGGTGTATGAACATCAAACTTTTTATAACCTTTATCAGACACAGTTTTAGCAGCTTTGATTATTCCATTTGGAGAATCAAAGAGAGCTGCAATCGCATATAATTTTTTATTTTGTTCCATTAAAGATCACCTCCGTGATGTGAAGGTTGTGCACCTTCAGCAACAGCCTTAACCTCAGAAATCGAAACTACCGGTAATGTTTTGGTGAATAATAATACAAGCGTAAAAAAGAGCCCGAAACTTCCAATTAATACACCAAAATCGATTAAGGTAGGAGTATAATAACCCCAACTTGATGGTAGAAAATCTCTATGTAAAGAAGTTACTGTAATAACAAATCTTTCAAACCACATACCGATATTAACAAAAATGACAATAATCAACATTATTGGTATTGACCTTCGTATTTTTTTTATCCAGAAGAACTGCGGGAATATCACGTTGCAACTGACCATAATCCAGTATGCCCAGGCATAAGGGCCAAAAGCTCTATTTATAAATACAAATTGTTCAATAGGATTACCACTATACCAGGCAATGAAAAACTCCATTCCATAAGCATATCCAACCATCATTCCTGTTGCAAGAATTACTTTATTCATCTTTTCCAGATGATTAATTGTAATTATATTTTCCAGATCAAAAATTTTCCTTACAAATATCAATACTGTAACAACCATTGCGAAACCGGAGAAAATGGCACCTGCAACAAAGTAAGGAGGAAAAATTGTTGCATGCCATCCGGGGAGAATTGATACAGCAAAATCAAATGACACAATAGTATGAACCGATAACACTAACGGAGTTGCAAATCCGGCTAACAACATATATGATTTTTCATAATGCTGCCAGTTACGATGAGAATGCCTCCAACCCAAACTAAAAACTGAATAAATTATTTTTTTTATTTTTGATGCCGTTCTATCCCGGAGAGTAGCAAAATCGGGTATCAATCCAACATACCAGAATACTAACGATACAGTAAAATATGTAGATACTGCAAAAACGTCCCAAATTAATGGAGATGTGAAATTCACCCATAAACTATGCTGATTTGGATATGGAAGTAAGTACACAACTGCAATCCACATTCTACCTGTATGCAGTACCGGAAAAATTGCAGCACACATTACAGCAAAAATCGTCATTGCCTCAGCAAAACGAGCTATACCGGTTCTCCATTTTTGTCTAAGCAGAAAAAGTATAGCCGAAATAAGGGTACCGGCATGACCAATTCCAACCCAAAAAACGAAGTTGACGATATCGAATGCCCATCCAACAGGTTGATTGTTCCCCCACATTCCAATTCCATAATAGAGTGTTAATGCAACACTTATCGCACCGATAAAAAGTAATGACAATGTAAAAGTTAGAGCCATCAAATATTTTTTATTAGGCCTTTCATCCATGGGGCGTGCGATTAAGTCATCTATTTCCCTAAGAGTAAGCCTTCCATCAACTACAGGTAATTCTTGAGAATAATCAATATTCACTATACTTCCTCCGAAATAGTATTTCGTAATTTAGCGAGATATGTAACATTCGGTTTCACATTCAATTCTTCTAAAACTACATAACCAAGTTGGTGATTCCTATATTTGGATAATTTTGATTCAACATTATTCATATCACCGAAAATAATAGCTTCTGTTCCACATGCCTGCTGACATGCAGTTTTAACGTCATTACCAGTAATAACAGTATTATTCTTAGTTGCTTCTTGACGTGCTTCCATAATTCTTTGCACACAGAATGTACATTTTTCCATCACACCTCTTGATCGAACCGTAACCTCAGGATTCATAACCAACTCAAATGATGGTTGTTCCTGATAACCGGATCTAAAGTGATCTCTAAAGTTAAAGAAATTATATCTTCGCACTTTATAAGGGCAGTTGTTTGAACAATACCTTGTGCCAACACATCTATTATAGACCATTTGATTCAATCCGTCTTCGCTATGAGTTGTTGCAACTACCGGACAAACGTTTTCACATGGGGCATGATCACAATGTTGACATAACATCGGTTGTAAACTGACTTTCGGATTCTCTGGAGTTCCAGAATAATAACGGTCGATTCTTAACCAATTCATTTCTCTACCGAGTGCAACTTGATCTTTCCCGACAACCGGAATATTATTTTCGACATTACAAGCAACTACACAATCACTACAACCTAAACATTTATTTAGGTCAATAGACATCGCCCATTTAACCCCTTTATATTCAAAATCTTTATACATGTTGACTAAATCATGTTTCTTCTCATGTAAAAAGTTTGGGTTTTTCTTATACTGTGAAAGGGTTCCTTCCTGGATAATATTTCTTTTGTAATGAATATCTTGGATGAGTGTATCATCAAATGTATGATGGTCCTGCGTTGAAACTATATTGTAAGTGCCGGTAATTTTGCGTATTGAAGCACTCGTTAATACCCATCTTGAGATGGTTGAGTTTTTTGATAAAAAGAGATTAGCATTAAAACCAACTTCATTGGCAACAATTGGTGAATTTTTTCTTCCATATCCGAGATCAATAGCAATCATATTATCAGCTACACCCGGTTGAATTAGTACAGGTAAATTTAACTTTTGACCATTGTGTTCAACTTCAATTAAATCATTCGTTTTAACTGCGAGTTTTTTTGAAGTTGATTCTGATATTGCTGCATAATTATCCCACGTAACCTTAGTAACAGGATGAGGTAATTCTTGTAACCAGCCATTATTAGAAAATCTACCATCACCAAGTGCATAACTTTCTTGTAACACTATTGTATAACCATCTTTATTTTCAGTCTGATTATTCAACTGTGAAAGTGAGGATTGAGAAAAATTGAAATTTAGATTTTGCTGTTCACTAATTTTTGCAACACCATCATGCAAAATACCAGCCCAATATCTTTCAAAGTCAAAAAGAGAATTCAAAGCAGGATAAATTGATGTTTTCCAATTATTTTTTAAATAATCGAGATATATAGTTTCACTATACTTTTTAGAACCATCAGATAACCATGTTAATAAAATTGCTTCCTTTTGCCGGGTATTATATAATGGAGCAATAACAGGCTGAACGAGAGAATAAATACCTGTTCTAACTTTGGTATCACCCCATGACTCAAAGGTATGGTTGATTGGAAGAATAAAATTACTTATGGCAGTTGTTTCATTTCTTGAGGTCGTGAGTGTAATAACTGTTGATTTAGAAATCGCATCAGAATATTTAAATTTGACTGGTAAATGATAAACTGGATTGGTATCAAAATGTATTACGGCTTTAACATTTCCACTATTAAGATTGGTCATTAACTTTTCGAAACTACTGTAATCACTTAAAGTCTGAGTTATAACAGATTCAACATTGCGATATAAGCCAGTATTTCCAAGCGTCTCATTCAGAAGATTAACTGCTATTTGCACTTTTTCACTCAACGAGCGGCCTGCATAAACTAATGCTTTTCCACTATTTTTAATTAAATCATTTACTAATTGATTAAGTGTTTCAATTGAAAGCCCGTATTTTTGAGATATTAGATTGAGATTAAAAGTTGATAAAAGATCAATTACAACAGCATCAACAGAAATTTTCGAAGCTTTTTTATTTACAACAATTTCATTTAACAATGCCATCACAAAATCATACTGTGCATCAGGTTTTAGTCTTAATCGATAATCAGCGTTCATCCCGGTAAGAGATAAATTTCCTTCTACTACATAAAGTCGATTAAATTCATTTCCTTTCATCACATCCCGTTTTTCGGAATAGAGACGAACTTGTTCAACTTTATTCCCTTCAATCCCTAAAAAATCGCCTTCAAGTGAGAGTATGATCTCAGCCTCATTCCATTTTATTAATGGAAAAATGTTTTGGTTATAACACTTTTGCCAGGCTGAATTTTTAATTGAGTTGTCAAATAATTCATAAGAATAAATCCGGGTTTCAGGATATTTCGATTTGAATTCGTTTAATAATTTTTGTGCCGTTGGAGATAAAACGGAATGAGTAACAATTGCAATCTCTTTCGAAGAATCACTATTCAATATTTTCAGAATCTCTAAATCGGTTGTATTCCAATCACTATTTATAAAGCTCCCACCTCTTTTAAGCAACGGCGATTGTAAGCGAGCTGGATCATAAAGATCTAATATACTTGCTTCTCCTTTAGCACAAATTTTACCCTTGTTAACCGGATGATCAGGATTTCCATCAATTTTAATCGGTCTTCCCTCGCGGGTTTTTATCAAGATGCCACAAGCATTTTCACATGAGAGACATGTGGAGGCATAATAATTGGCTTTACCGATAACGATTTCTTCAGATTTATTATTATATGGAACAATTTCGCCTTTATCTCTATAATCTGAACAACCTGCTCCTGCAAGAGCAGCTGAAGCTCCTAAAAGTGCTAAAAATTTTCTTCTAGATAATCCCGAAAGATTTTTTTCAATTTCAAAATCATCAGTAACACCAACTTTGAATTCATCGGACTTTGCTTTTAAAGTACTTTCGTCTCTATAAAGTTCTTCAAAACTTCTCCAATAATTTGGATCGGATTGGTTCTCTTGTGATTTATCTTCAAAAATTTCAGACATTTTTAGCACCTGTAATTTCTCTTTTTACTGAAAGCGGATTAACTGATACTTTGAGTTTTGTCGGTTTATCTTTTTTTAATAATAATTTTACTGGTGAATAAGAAAACAACATCAATCCAGCTAAGCCTATTCCGAATGATGTAAAGAATTTCTTACGCTCTGTTTTTTTTATTTCTTTTTTATTAATATCACTCATTACTACTCCAAACTAACGATGACAAGCCCAACAATTATCGGGACCTTTATTAACTTGTTTCAAATATGGTAGATTCGTTTGAGCATTACGATGACAAGACAAACAATCACCCATTGTAAACGGTTTTATTTGACTCACTTTATCCATTTCCTCAACAGGACCATGGCATGTTTGACATTCAATTCCTTTATTTACATGCGAACTATGGTTGAAATAGGCATAGTCCGGAACCTTATGGATTCGCTTCCAGGGGATTGGTGTTCCATCATTAAAATATTTTGTTAACTTGATTATTTCAGGTCGGTCTTTTCTTGCTACTGTATGACAATTCATACAAGTTGAAGTAGCAGGTATTGAAGCGTGTCGAGTTTTTTCAACTGTAGTATGACAATATTGACAATCAATCTTCATTTGCCCTGCATGCAATGCATGGGAAAAATTAATTGGTTGTACAGGTGAATAACCAACACCATCTCTTTCGGCTCTTGACGCAAAGTATGTAATTGCGAATGAAATAACTGCAACGAATAGAACAATAGGTAAACGTATCCGCAGTATATAGTCAATAAAATTATTTGACATCTGTGACCTTCAAAATTAGAAAGTTAATTTCGTTTTTTGGTTTAGTAACTTTTTAGTGCGGGCGATAAATTGTTTAAGCCGCTTAATTAACATAGCAAATATTAAGAGATTTGTGCCCTCTTAATTTTAAGTTTCAAACATATAAAAATACCTGTATAAATCAAATAATTGGAGTAATTTTTTTGAATGATTTTATTATTGATATTTTTTCGCGCAGTATAAATAACTTCACATGTATTAATTTGAAACGGGTTTAGATTTAGTGCATTCATCCACTAAATACACAATTGATTTAAATGAAATCCCACTATGAAGACTTAAACCGATTTCACAAGTCCGGCTATTTGAATAACCATGTTCACATTTTCCATTTATTTGTTTTTTAATTTCCGAGAGTCCGTGTTTATTTAATTCTGGATATGTAAACCCTCTATCGCCGGCAAATCCACAACAACTGCTTTCTATTTCAACTACGTTAGTAACACATTTGTTCAATACCAGTTCAATTTTTTTGTTTAATTCCATTTTTTTTGAACTGCATGTTTGAAAGAATGATATAGTAGTATCAAGCTGGTTAAACTCGAGTTTATCTATAAGATAATCTGCAATAAACTCTACAGGTTCATAAAGTGATAATCTAATGTCTAATGTTTCCCGCATTCTCTGAAGACATGGACTCATATCACACAAAACAGGAATTTTTCCATTTTCAGTTATTCGCATTAATTCGGTTTCAAGTTCAATAGCTTTTAGTTCACCTGCTTCTTTAAACCCTTTACTGGCAAAAGCCATTCCGCAACAAAGATTATTAATGTTTTCCGGGAAAAGAATTTCGTATCCAGCTTTATTTAGTAATTGAATAGTTTTTGTAATAACTGACACTTCATTTTCATAGTCTACTGAAATTCCCATTGAGCGATTTATGCATGATGGGAAATAAACTACTTTTTCCGATAAAGTTTTTATCGCATTGATACTGATTGATTCTGCTCCCTTGGGCATGTATTTATTCCACAATGGAATTTTTCCTAAACTAAGATTCCTAATCGAAGTTGACAAATACTCCATCATGTCTGAACCAATAAGTTTGTGAAAAAAGTGAACACCATTTAATGAAATTCTGGCTAATGATGTTACGATGCCCATATTTTTTGCAATTAGCATTGCTATTTTTTTTGACAATTTTGAATTTTCAGAATAGCGAATTTTCTTAATCATAGAGCCAGTATCAATTCCAACCGGACAAGCAACCGCACAAAGTCCATCTGTTGCGCAAGTTTGATTAACTGAATAATCTTTTAATTTCAAGAAAGAATTTAATCTGAATACATCCTCATTATTTTTTTGCAATCTTGCTATCTCACGGAGAATCACTATTCGCTGTCTTGGTGAGAGGGTCAAATCATTAGAGACACAATTAACTTCACAAAAACCACACTCAATACATTTGTCAATAATCGGATCCGTTGAAGGAAGTGGTTTCAAATCTTTCAAATGGATATTTTTATCTTCATTAATTATAACTCCGGGGTTCAATAAATTATAGGGATCAAAAACTGATTTTATTTCTTTCATCAATTCGTAAGCCTGATTTCCCCATTCCAACTCTACGAATGGAGCCATATTTCTACCTGTTCCATGTTCAGCCTTAAGTGAACCATCATATTTTGAGACTACTAACTCAGTTACCTCATTCATAAAATTACTATAACGAAATACTTCTTCTTCAGAATTAAAATCCTGATTAAATACAAAATGTAAATTACCCTCGAGTGAATGTCCGAAAATAATTGCATCGTTGTATTGATACTTTTTAAATAATATTTGCAAATCAATTACTGCATCCGCCAACATCGCCACCGGAAATGCTACATCTTCAATAATACAGGTTGTTCCTGTTTTCCTCATTGCACCAACAGATGGGAACAATCCTTTCCGGATATTCCAGAGTGCAGAGTATTCTTCAGGAATATCTGTAAACTCAACTGGCAAAATTGTCGGGACGTTTTTTAGAGAGTTTTTTATTTCTTCTATTTGATTGTATAAAAGTTCTTTGTTTTTCCCCCTCGTCTCAACAAGAAGTGCTGCACAACTATTTTCCAATTCTTTTAAATAATGGGGCATTCCCTTTTTATTTTCCACTGAACGAAGAGCTGCTCTATCCATTAATTCAACTGCATCTACACTACATGTTTTCAATTTAGCAACTCCCCTACTCGCTTCTTCAATTGTAGGGAAAATAATTAATGATGATGCTTTATCTGGAAGTTCATCTACTGTATCATAAGTAATTTCAGCGATGAATCCGAGAGTCCCTTCAGAACCAATCATAAGATGTTGAATAATATCAATCGGGTCAGCATAATCGACAAATGCATTTAAGCTATAACCGGTTGTATTTTTCATTTTGAATTTGTGTCTTATGCGATCTTTTAAGATAGAGTTTGAATTAATTCTCGAATAAATTTCTTTTATACCTTCAACTAATTTCTTATTCTCGATTAAAAAACTATTACGGCTGTTCATATCAGATGTATCAAGTGTAGTTCCATTGTGAAATACAATTTTCATACTTGATAATGTTTTGTAACTATTTTGAGCAGTTCCACAACACATACCGCTTGCATTATTTGCTGCGATTCCGCCAATCATAGCAGAATTGATTGAAGCGGGATCAGGACCTATTTTCTTTTTGTATGGAAGAAGGATTTTATTTACAAATCCTCCTATTAGTCCGGGTTGCAATGATATCTTACATGCATCATCAAGAAGCGTATATTTATTCCATTTATTGCTAATAATTAGAAGGACTGAATCTGAAATTGCTTGTCCGGAAAGACTTGTACCTGCTGCACGAAAAGTTACCGGGATTTTATATTGGTCTGTTAATCTTAAAGTTTTGGTAAGTTCATCAAGAGTATTTAGTTTGATAATCAGTTTAGGAATTAATCGATAAAAACTTGCGTCGGTTGAATGAGCAAGTAAATTTAATTCATCGTGGATTAATCTATTTGCATCAATAAACTCTTGAAGCTTTTCAAATAATAAATAATATTCCCCATGAAGCATAAGTTTTCCGTAATAATGTTTCGAAATCTTACATCAAAATTAGGAAAACTTTAACCTATATGTTGAATATTTTCTTTAACATGAAAAATAATATGTAGAAGTAAAGTAAGTTATCAAATAGAAAATTTTCTTTTAAGAAATAAATCTTTTAAGAACTTGAGTTACAATCAAACCTGCTCCTATTGCAAGCAATATATAAATCAACAGATTTCTGACAGATACCCATGTAATAATTAATGTAGATAAATAACCTCGCCAACCACATTTATTACAACGGAAAATTTTAAAGAGGGAGAGACTCTTAACAACAGCCTCTCTCCAATTTCGTGATCGTGAGCGATGAAGCGTGTTTATACTTGCACAGGAAGGACATCGGGCAAAACTGGGGTCTCTCCTGAATAAAACTTTATTTGATTTTGATGACATAGGAATTAAATATTCTATTTTAGTTTTATTAAAATTTAAATATAAAAAACTCTTATATACTTTCGTCTAATATTTTCAGAGTTTATTAAGAATTTTATTAAAAGCGAGTTCATTTCCAAACAACTTTAATGCGGTTTGAAATTGATGATCAGAATCAAGGAATGACTTAATCCTGCCTTCACTTCCAAGATATCGTGATGCAATTTCCTGATGCAAGAAAATCGATATCTCTTTTTTATTTGAATCAATTGAAAGGTACATTTCCGATTTTAATTCCGGTATAAAATTTTCAAGTTTAGATTTTAAACTTGAAAACCGTGTTTCATTACTTATTGAATTTAATAATTCATTCAATTTCTTCTCCTGAGGTGAAATGAATTGATAATCATTTTTTATCAGGAAGTCTTTGAACTGAGTAAATAATTGTCCGATTGTTAATTGATCGTATGTTAAGTTTTGATTTTTGCTGAAATAATCATTTGCAAACTTGAAGATTAATCCTTTTGCCATTAAATCTTTTAGTAATTCAGAATAATTCCCTTCCTCAACTAATGAATCAGGAGCAATACCACCAGAGCTATAAACGCGTCTTTTATTATCAGTAGAAAAAGAATTAACTAACAAGGTGTCATATTTGGATATAACGGAATTTTTCTGAGAGTAATCTATTTTTTGAATACATCTACCACTCGGTGTAAAATATTTTGCAGTAGTAATTTTTAATGAGGTATTATATGATAAAGGTGTAATTGTTTGAACCAAACCTTTACCAAAAGTTTTTGTCCCTAATATAATTCCTCTATCATGATCTTGTATTGCTCCTGCAACAATCTCAGAAGCAGATGCACTCCCCTCATTTACTAAAACAATTAATTTTGTATCTGAAAACATCGGCTCTTGAGTAGCATAAAAATGTTTAACGGAATTTGAATCTCTTCCTTTAGTTGATACAATCAACTCTCCTTTTTTAATAAATTTATTTGATATATCAACGGCAACATCAAGTAGCCCTCCGGGATTACCTCGCAGGTCAAGAATTATTGAATGAACTTCCTTTTCTTTTTTTAATTCAGATAATACTTTTCTAAATTCATCTCCCGCAGATCTCGTAAACCCATTTAATTTAATATATGCATTGTTTGAGTTTTCAGGATAAAATCCATAAAAAGGAATATTTTTTACAATGATTTCTTCTCTTATAAGGTTAAATGTCAATGAATCTGAGGTTCCTCTAATAATTTTAACATTTACAGAGGTACCGGGTTCACCTTTTACCAAGTATGAAACATCATCAAAATTGTCTTTCGAAATTATTGTGCTTTCTACTTGATAGATTATATCTCCCACTCTTAATCCTTGCCTCTGAGCCGAATAGCCATCCATCAGTTCCATTATGGTTACGTTATTATCACGAATACCAATAGATATACCGACACCCCCATATTTACCGTTAGTTATAACATCAATATCATCTTTTCTTTTTTCATCAATAAAAACTGTATATGGATCAAGTGTGTTAAGCATTCCCCTGATGCCTGCTCTAAGAAATTGTTCGGGATTGATTTCATCAACATAATTGAAAGTAATTTCTTTGTAAACCCGTGTGAAGATGTCAATATTTTTCGAGATTTCGAAATACAGGTCTCTATTCGAATAAATAAATCCTGTTATCGGAATTAATAAAAATACTATTAGAATTATTAAACTTTTCTTTTTCATTATATCTTACCTTTTTCATAATTGTCAATCTCGGTCACTATCTTTTCATGGATTGATTCAATAGATAATAAACCATTAATCACTCTAAATCGTTCCTCATTACGAGCCATTTCTAAATATCCGTTTCTTACATTTTCAAAAAAGGTTTTTTTTGAAACTTCAATTCTATCAAGTTCAGTGTTCGAAATAAAACCCATTCGCCTTGCAGCTTCGTCAACCGGAATATCAATCAGAAAAGTAATTGAAGGGATAGTATCACCAATCGAGATTTGATGAATATGTTTAACTGTATCAAAAGGTATACCCCTACCATAGCCTTGATAAGCAGTAGTCGAATCATGAAATCTATCTGAAATTACATAGTATCCTTTATCAAGATAAGGACGCAATTTTTCACGAACCAGTTGTGATCGTGAAGCTGAAAAGAGTAAAATTTCTGTTTCAAGAGTCATGAGGTTATTTTTTTTGCTCAATAGAATAGTGCGTACCTGTTCAGAAATTTCAGTTCCTCCAGGTTCTCTAATTATCTTGACAATATTTCCCCGATTTTCAAGGTATTGATGCAATAATTTTATTTGAGTTGATTTTCCACAAAAATCAATTCCTTCAAAAGATATAAACATATTAATATTTCTTTATTATGTAACGAATTCTATCCGGTTTGGTATAAACTAATTGGGTATGAGGGGGCAATTCATAGGATGGTTTTACACTTCCAATTGTATCAGAAATAAGATCGCTGTACTGAATAAAAAATTTGATTTTACTCTGATCTGCTTTACTGACAATATTTATTCCTCCCCTCAATGAGGCAGTTATTCTGTTAGGTAATAAGAGAATATCTCTGTCAGTTGGAATATCAATAACAGTTACTTCCAAATTACTAATCTCACTCTCAACAATTTTCTGAACATCAAAGTCTATTCTAACCATATTTTTATTAAAACCTACTTGAGGTATATTTTTCAAAACAACATATTCAGAAACTTTATTTTCAAGCACATCAAATTTACTAAGCTCTGTTGAGACAGCATCAATTTTTGCAATTATTGATTCAGCTCCTGAGATTGTAACCGAGTCCGGCAATAATTTAATGTCTGATGCAAGTCCAAAACCATCTTTATATTCAAGTTCAAATACCGGATTAATTTTAACTTTTTTTGATGCTAATTTTTCAATCAACAATTCAAATGAAGTAGGAGCATAGTCCATAATCTGAATTTCGGAATTTAACCACGGATTTTCACCAAGCGAATTACTTGCCCTCAATGAAATTTTTCCACTTTTATTTTCTGCAGAAATTAAATATTCATAATCACTTCCAAAGTTCATCCCGAATAACTTCCAACCTCTACCTCTAATTCTTAAAGCAATATCGTCAGGGATACTTGAGGCAATTCCATTACTTTCAGGGATATTAATTATTTTAATTGGAACTCTTAATGTTGTGAAATAATCATTTGAAAGAGAAATTGAAACCCAGATTATTATTGAGAAAAGAGTTGATATTATAATTATATGTAAGTTTTTCTTCATATAACAAATATAATCGAATTGAATTAAAATTAATACATGGAATCAAGAAAAGATTAATATACTATTCTATTGAATAACTCAAGTAGTGTGTTGCGGTTTGCTTTTGATATTTCTCTCCCTTGAATCGGGAAATTTGGTGTTTGCCTTGCTAATTTTCTTAATTGATGAACATTTAGTGATGTTCTATCATTAGTATCTAAATTGCCTGGTTCATTTTTCTTATCCGAATCGGTTTCTATATTATCTGTTGCGGATACTTCATCTCTAACAATAATATCAGCTTCCGAAACATCATCAATATCATCAATCGCTTCATCAGAAATAGAGTGAACAGTTTCAATTACGGCTTCATCATTAAATTTATCCTCAACGACTTCGAGCGTCAATTCTGCCAGTGCTTCTCTCTTCAGTCTATCAAGATGATTATAATCAACTTCATACTTATCAAAAAGAGAAGAGGATGCAGCATTTGGACTCTTTTCCGGTTTAGATTTTTTTTTAGTTTTAACTGATTTAGTTTTATCAACAGGAGAATTATTTGTTACCAATTCGTCAGGAATAATATTTTCTTCAATAGATTCAATAATCGTATCAGATTCTTTATTTAAAGTTTTTGAATCATCAACAATTTGGGTTTCAGTATTAACATTTTGAACATCCGTATATTCCTGAATCTTTTCAGCAATAAGAACATCTTCTTTTACTGAATCAATAAATGGTTCTTCTATAATTTGAGTTGATAAATCATCAAATTGCTGGGGCGAAATAGATTCTTTTTTCTTACGTGGTTTCGAATGTTTTTCTATAATTGTCTCAACCTCTACCTGTGCATCCGTATTATTAATCTCGGTGAAAAACTGTGCAAGTTGTGAATCGGGTTGCGGTATTACATGAGTAGAAATTAATTGACCAACACGTTGAGCTGCAGCTGCACCGGCATCAACGGCTGCTCTAACAGCAGCTACATCACCAACACATTTGATGGTTATTAAAGCTGGAACAACTTTTTCTCTACCGATTATTTTCACATTAGCAGCTTTTGCCATTGCATCAGCTGCTTCAATTGCTCCAACCAATCCCCTTGTTTCAACTAAACCAAGAGCTTGAGACATAAAAATTATTTAGTACGTTTTGGTAGAATAAGTTCAACTTCTGAGTGAGGTCGTGGGATTACGTGAACTGATACCAATTCACCGACTCTTTGAGCAGCAGCTGCACCAGCATCAGTAGCGGCTTTTACAGCTCCTACATCTCCTCTAACCATGACCGTAACAAATCCACCACCAATAGTTTCTTTTCCGATCAATTCAACTTTTGCGGCTTTTACCATCGCATCGGCAGCTTCAATTGCGCCAACTAAACCTTTTGTTTCGATCATTCCGAGTGCGTCAAGTGACATAAGTTTTGCTCCATATTTAATGTTATTAGTGTTTGAAAAATAAAGCAGATGTGTATAAATGTCAATTAGAAAGTTTTATTTTCACCTGCCTCCACTGTATACTATTTAGAATTCATATACTCTGTTAAAATTACTGCTGCAGCATTTTTATCAATCAGCGATTTATCTCGTCGCTTTGACTTTTTCTTTACTGTTTGAATAATAATCTCACTTGCAATTGAAGACGAAAAACTTTCGTCCCAAAGATTAACTTCAACTGAAAAAACTTTTTCAATCTTTTCCTTCAATCTCATAATCTCATCATGAAGAATTGATTTTTCGCCCCCTTCAGTGATTGGTAAACCAAGAACGACTTCCCCAATCTCTTTTGCTTCAAATATTTTAGTCAGTTCATTGAAAAAAGAATGACTATTTTGAATTGTAATAAGTGGATAAGCAAAAATCCGCATTGGGTCGGATAATGCCAAACCGATTCTTTTTCGTCCATAATCAATTGCAAGGATTCTTGTTAATGGTTTGCCTTCAGAAAAATTATTCATTAAATAGACATGTCCATTCTTTGCACTGAATAAACTCCTTTAATCTTTTTCAATCTTTCCATAACCCTAAAAAGATGTTCAAGGTTTTGAACATAAAGAGTTACTGAGCCTTCAAAAGTAGAGTCTTTAGTATCAATGCTAATAGATTTAATATTGGTATTTTGGAAAGAGACGATTGAGTGCGAAATTTCATTTAAAAGTCCGGTTGAGTCTTCTCCCTTCAATATAATACCAACAATAAAAGAAGACCCTTCAATTTTTGGCCATTCGACTGTAACTATTTTTTCAGGTTCACGTTCAGAAATATGTAATAATGTTTTACAATTTTTACGATGAATCTTAATCCCATCTCCGGTACTTATGTAACCTACAACAGGGTCACCGGGGATTGGATTACAACACTTTGAGTAAGAGAACATCATTTTAAAATCTTCACCATTAACAACTAAATCGCCGCCGCTTGTACGAGCAATCTTGGCGAAATTTTCAAACTCAGTCACCGGATCTTTTAACTTCTTCTCTTTCTCAGTTGTCGAGGTTAGAACTTCGTCAAGATTTACTTTTCCTCTTCCGATCGCAGTAAAAAATTGTCTTAAATTATCGTATTTAATATTTAAAGCTAATTTGGTAACATCTTGACTAGTAAAGACAAGCTTTAATTTTTTTAACTTCCTTTCCCAGATTTCTTTACCATTGTTTACAAGTTCGTCCTCTTCTTTATTTATCCATCTTCGAATTTCTGATCTTGCTTTAGATGTTCTTACAAACTTTAACCAGTTTTTATTGGGATGTTGATTTTTTGAAGTTATAATTTCTATTTGATCACCGCTATGAAGGATTGTATCAAGTGGAACAATTTTTTGATTAACTTTGGCGCCAATACAATGATGTCCAACCTTGCTATGAATGTCAAAAGCAAAATCTACGGGTGTAGAATTAAGTGGTAACCGTTTAAGATCACCTTTAGGTGTGAATATATAAACTTCATCAGAATATAAATTGAGTTTGAAATTCTCAATGATATTTTTCCGCATGTCGTCACCAGAAGCATTGTCCAGGATGTCACGAATCCAATTTACATATTGATTTAGAGTTTGATTTGTATGTGTTTTTCCTTCCTTATATTTCCAATGTGCCGCAACTCCTTGTTCAGCAATCTCATGCATTTGTTTCGTTCGTATTTGAACTTCAACTAATTTACCTTCGGGACCAACCACCGTGGTATGGATAGACTGATAATTATTGGCTTTAGGAATAGCGATATAATCTTTTAAGCGATCCGGTATCGGTATATAAATACCATTTACAATGCCATAAGTTGTGTAACAAGCATTTCTATCTTCAGACTCTATAATAATTCTGACAGCAAACAGATCATAAATTTCTTCGAACGGTTTATTACGTTTTATCATCTTTCTATAAATACTGTAAAGATGTTTTGCTCTTCCGCTTATCTCGAATTTTATTGCATATTGATTCAGACTTTGTATGATAGGGGTAGAAAATCTCTCGATATACTTTTCTCGTTCTCCGCGCTTAATGTTAATTTTCTTTTTTATATCTTCATAAGCTTGTTTATTCAATTCCTTAAAGGCAAGGTCTTCCAGTTCCCATTTAAGTTTTCCGAGGCCAAAACGATTTGCAAGTGGAGCATAAATTTCAAGCGTTTCTTTGGCTATTCTTTTTCTTTTATCCGGATTGAGAAACTCAATTGTCCTCATGTTATGTAGGCGATCGGCAAACTTTACTATTATAACTCTAACATCTTTTGAAACTGACATCAATAATTTTCTGTAGTTTTCACTCTGATTGATTTCAGTTCCCTTAAAAAGATGTTTAATTTTGGTTAGTCCGTCAACTATTTGTCCAATATCATGACCGAAATTTTTCTCGATAATCTCAATCGGATATTCAGAATTATCTTCAACAATATCATGAAGTAAACCGCAGGCAACCGACACCGAGTCAAAAGGAATTTCTGTAGCGAGTGTATTTGCAACCGCAAAAGGATGTGTAAAATAAGGTTCATTAGAAGCACGTGTATCATTTTGATGAGCAACTAACGCAAAGTCAAACGCTTTTTCTATTAACTTCACATCAATAACCGGGAGATTTTTTTTACAATTGGTCAGAAGTTCTTCTAATAAAACTTTACTTGTTGCTGCTGTGATATTCATATTACTTTTATGATTTTATAAATACTTCTTATTCAAAAGTTAATTTTGCAAGAAATAGAATAAAATTCAATGAGCCAGGAATAAAAATAATAACTATTTTTTATTTAGCTCATTAAAATGAGATTTAACTCTATTTAGGCGATCTTTCAAAACTTCTGATTCATGGGGTGTAAGATTTTTATAAGTCAAAATCTCTTTAAGGAGATATGATGCTTCCTTTTTCTTACCAAGTTTCATTAAATTTTGTGCAATTTTGTGTTTAAGGATAATTTTATTGATACGATTTTGATCATATTTTTTTTCGTAAGAATTTAGAATATCGTAATAAACTAAATTTGCTCTCTCCTTATCAAACTCTTCAATTGCTCTTGCATAACTCCATTTAAATAGCCGGCTTTTAGGATGTTGAACTAAAACAGTTTCGGCAAGTTCAGAAGCCAGACCAAATTCTTTTCTATCAATGTAAATCCAAATTAATGAATTATAACCAAGATGCGAATTATACGGTGAGAATTTGATTGCTCGATTTAATAATTGAATTCCTTCTTCCTGTTCATCTTTTATAAATGGAAGCCAGTTTAGGAAATCCATTTTTCTACTCCGCCAATATTTATAAGAACCAACGGTTATGTATGCATCGTAAAAACTTGTATCTATCATCAAACATTTTTCAGATGAGGAGACTGCACTAAATCCATCAGAAAAAGCAGATAACCAATTCCCGCGTAATGCATTATAATACGCCCTATAACCCTCAGTTAAAGCCTCAAAATAGATATGCCAGATATTTTTATTGTCTTCAATCAGTAGTTTATCAACTACAGCAGAAGCCCGACCCAGGTGAAAAGATATTTTATTTTCATTAAATGGTAAGTTATAATCAAAAGATTTTGCAATCTCAGTACCGGCCAAATAAATATCAGCCAACGGTAAGTTTTTATTTAACTGCTGAAGTGTGAGAAAAACTTTCTCTGCATCATCATACTCTTCATCTACAATTAAATCAATTCCTTTTAATAGAAGTTGATGAACTGTTGAATCCGGATAAGTCTGTGGATTAATTTTGTCAGTAAAAACGAACAAAAGAAATAGAATTAATAAATAATTAAAGTGTTCCAAACGTTCTGTCTCCGGCATCCCCTAATCCGGGTAATATATAACCTTTTTCGTTTAGTTCTCTATCATAAGCTGCTGCAATTATTTTAACATTCGGATGCATATTTAAAACTTTTTCTACCCCGATTGGTGAAGCGACTAAACATACAAATACAATATCAGAAGCTCCTCGTTTTTTAAGATAGTTTAATGCTTCTGCTGCTGAACCGCCTGTTGCCAACATCGGATCTAATAAAATGACTTTTGATTTTTCTAAATGCTTTGGTGTTTTATAATAGTATTCAGTCGGCATCAATGTAGTTTCATCTCGCTGTAAACCAATGTGCCCAACTTTAGCTTCCGGAATAACACCTAAGAAACCACTCACCATACCTAATCCGGCACGTAAAACAGGTACTAAAACAATATCTTGATTCAATTCAAATCCGATTGTTTTTTCTAGTGGTGTTTCAATTTCGATATTATTCATTGAAATATGCTTTGATGTTTCTACTGCAAGTATTGTTGCAATTCTCTTCACAGCCGCTCGAAATGCTTCGGGTTCGGTTTCTTTTTTCCTTAAGATGGTCATATCCCTCTTTAATAAAGGGTGGTCAATAAGATTAAAATTGTTATTAGAATAAGTCATAAATTTTCCAATTAAATAATTTCACTTTTTCTACCAAGTATAGAAAGTAGGTTTATTAAAGGTGATAAAGCAGGCGTATAATTGTAATTAATTTGAGCCAATTCATTCACCGGTCTTTTTAAAGTAATAAATGACGAAATAAGATCAACATATCCCGAAACCTCGTTACCCCCGAAGAATGAAGCGCCGAGTATTCTCTTAGAATATTTCTCGAAATGTATCATCCCGAAGACAGAACCACTTCCCGGCATTACTTTAACTTTATTCATTGCGGTTGAATGAACAGTTTTTATTAATGTTCTTTCATCTTTTAATTCATGAGATACTAAACCGACAGATGCAAAATAATTGTCAAAAATCTTCAATGAAATATTTTTAACATAATTTCTAAAATGGACATTTCCATTTGCAGCATTCTCTCCGGCGATATGTCCCATTTTTTGTGCTGCTGAAGCAAGCTGAATATTTATCGGGCGATTATTAATTGAATTAATAGTTTCTACAGCATCACCGATTGCATAAATATTTGGATCATTTGTTTGCAGTTTTGAATTTACTTTAATTGCTCCTGTTGTACCAATATCTAATTTAGACTGCAATGCTAAAGAAACATTCGGCGAGAATCCAGTCGAGGTTACGAGAATGTCAGTTTCAATAAGCCTTGACTCAATTTTTATTTTTTTTAACTTATTCCCATCATAAAAAAAATCGGGTGCTGTAACTCCGGTATAGATATCAATATTTTTATCGATTAGAATTTGTTTTGTAATTATTGAAATCTCTTTTTCTGCCGAAGGAAAAATTAATTTTTCTTTTTCGATTAGAATTATGTGCAGTCCGAGTTGCGTAAATGCTTCGCATAACTCCAATCCGATATAACCTGAACCAATGATTGTAACGACTTTACATTTATTTTTTAAAATATATCTCTGAATCGAAATCAGATCATTCACAGATTTAAATGAGAATACATTTTCTGAATCGTAATTAACATTATCAACTTTTCTACTGACCGATCCTGTTGCTAAAATCAGTTTTGTGAATGATAAATTAAATTTTTGATTCGTGATAAGGTTTTTGACTGTTATAGTTTTTTCTCTTCGATTAATTGATTCAACAAGATGTTTTGTAAGAACAGAAATACCTTTCTCATGTTCAAATGTCACATCATTATAAAAAACTATTTTTTCATAAGAATCAATCATTCCGGAAAGTACATAAGGGAGTTCACAACTTCCGGTTGATATAAATTCTGTTGCTTCAATAAGTGTTACTTGAGCAGATGGGTTAACCCGCTTTGCTTTTGCAGCCGCAGCCGGACCGGCTGCGTTTCCACCAATCACAATTATTGAATCAGAATTACTCATTTTTCCTTAAAACTCAATGTGAACGGGACACCAATAAATCCATATTGTCTTCTAATCGCTTTTTCAATGAAGCGCTTGTATGAATCCGTAATACTTTTGGGATAATTACTGAAGAAAAGAAAAATTGGATAATGATCCCCCACTAATGTTACATATTTTATTCTAACTTCTCTACCGGTAGGTGTTGATGGAGGTGGAAGCTTTTTTGTCTCTTCAGATATGAATTCATTCAATTCATTAGTTGGTATTTTCTTTTTTCTTTCAGATTGAATTTGTTTAGCAAGTTCAACTAACTTAAATACACGCTGTTTAGTTAAAGCAGAAATAAACACAATTGGTAAATAATCAATATTTCCTAATTTTTGTCGTAGCCCAACTTCATATTCATGCGCTGTATTTGTTTCTTTTTCAACCAAATCCCATTTATTAACAGCAAGGATAATTCCTTTACGCCTGCTTACAGCTTCATCGATAATTTTTTGATCTTGATTTTCAAGTCCAAGAGTAGCATCAATCAGTATAATAGTAATTTCAGATTCCGAGATTGCCTTCATGGTTCTGATTGAGGAAAAGAATTCAATACTTTCATCAACTTTACTTTTTTTGCGAAGTCCTGCTGTATCAATGAGGACAATTTCCTCACCATAGAATTTAAGAATTGAATCAACACTGTCGCGTGTAGTACCGGGTATATCAGTTACAATAGATCTGTCAAATCCGAGCAGAGCATTTGTTAATGAAGATTTACCGACATTGGGTCTGCCCACAATTGCAATCTTCAAACGTTCATCTATTTCAATATCTTTCATTAAAGGGAAATCATGGGTAATCATATCGAGAAAATCACCGATATTCCTTCCAACAGTTGCTGAAACTGGAATAGGATCACCAAAACCAAGTTCGTAAAATTCGTGTGCTGAAGATTCAAATTTTTCAGAATCCACTTTATTTACAGCAAGAAGGACTTCTTTATGCGAACTTCTAAGTAATTGTGCAATAACTGCATCTGCTGGAGTTACACCATCCCGTACATCAACTAAAAAAATAATTTTATTGGATTCTGCAATCGCCGCTGATATTTGTTCCCTGATAGCTTTTTCAAAAAGGTTTGGTGATTCGGGAACATAACCGCCGGTGTCAATTAAGCGGAAGTATTTCGTATTCCATTCGACTTCCGAATAATGTCTATCGCGGGTCACACCGCTCAAATCGTCTACTATTGCTTCACGTTTCCCAATTAAACGATTAAATAAAGTCGACTTACCGACATTGGGTCTGCCTACAATCGCTACTAATGGTATTTTCATAATCCCTTTATAATTAAAAACTTCCTAACAAAGATAAGGAAGATTGAAGATGTGGAAAAATATTTAAAGAAGATAAGTTCGGAGTTGTATCTTATTTGAATCTGATTAAAACTTAAAAATTGTATCGCATGTATAGCGTCGGGAAGTACTCTTCTCTAAAAGCATAAAAATTTCTTTCCATTCTGACTGATAAAGCAATATCACTATTAAAACTTATCGCAGACCATACTGCATCAATTAAACTTAGGAAATGATTAATGTACATAATCTTAACAGCAGTTGATGCTACTGCATAATGATCATTAGCCTCCCCTCTCATTTTTGAGTACTCAAGAAAAATTGTAGGAAGCACATGATAATCAGGTTCGTTGGGATCAAATGCATTCCAGCCAGGTGAATATTGAGGGTACTTTCCTATCAATTCATAATATTGCTGATCGCCGTGTTTCGGTAATTTGTGAGAGAATTTTTTTTCATAAGCATTCAAACTATCCCAATTTACTCTTTCCCATGGAGGTAACGCTGTGTTTGAGTTTATGGGAATTGTTGCACCTTCAAAACGATTTAGCCATTCAGCATATTTCACAACACTCCAGTTTTGATCAGCGAATCCTTCAAATACTTCTGTTTGGTCATCCCCTTTTTTGTCATAAGTTAAAGCGGTAGTTACTATTGCAACTTCCATCCCTAAAAATATTGCAGCTTTTAAATACTCACCGGAATAAAATTCACCTGCACCAGGAAGAACTAATGATAAAAGACCAGCAATCATTGGATTTTTTTTGTCTTTAGAGACAGTTATCTCAGCTAAACTCTCAGATTTATTTTGAGAAAAAAGGTTTTTAGAATCATATTTTAAATTACCTGTTAGTAACGGCGAATTTTGATTTGCAGTTTGCGCAAGCGCTATAATATTCAACATCAATATGATACATAAAATTTTGATATATTCTTTTTTCATAATGTTAGTTTACTTTTAAGTAATAGTTTAAAAATCAAAACCAAAGAGAACCCCACCGTAAAAACGCCATTCCTTGCCGTAAATTACTTTTTGTTTATCGCGAGTGGTTCTTTCAATTTCATCAAAACCGTAAGAGGCATTAAAGAAAACACTTGTCGGAAACAGATAGAATGAATTCAATCCGATTCGTAATTCTGCACCGGCACCTTTTTTGAATTCTTTTAAAGATGGGATTTGACCCCCATTCCACGCATTACCAATATCACCATAAATAGATAAAAATATTTTATCTAAATAAAGATGACCAATTTTGGTATCAATATTTTTGAACAATGGGAAACGATAAGTTAAATTGTACCAAAACAATTTATTACCACTAACTGAATAAAAAGGATAAGCTTTCAATCCAACTAAACCGCCAAGATAAAAATCGAAGAAATCCGGCACCTGGCTGCCAAAAATATTTCCAACTCTGAGCCTGTTCGTAATAGAATGATCATGGAATAATCTGAAACCTTGTTGAGCATTCAGTTCAATCTTATGAAAATTGAAATTCTTATATTGAGGTTGTAACATCCCATCAACTACTTCATATTCACCATCAGGATTAAATTTATTCATTTCATAATTGTATCGAATTTCCAACTGACTTGGAATAGGGTTTATATCAGCATCAATATATGGGGTGTTCGCTTCTAATGTATAAGTCATTTGCAAATTACTTCCGAGCAAATAGGTATCATCTGAAGTTGGATAAAGAGCCTCAATTCCGGGAATAATGAAACTACCAAGTGTAGCTGTATAACTGCTAAAAATATATCTGAATTCTATATCACTACCACGTGCGAATATTCTATGTTTTGCTGCAATATCAACCTCAAAAAGACTATATGTTACATCTGTCTTTACAGGATCATATTCTTCAAAATTCAAATCTACATTTGCTTTTCTGGTGATATTGTAAACTTCTAATGCAAGTTCAGGCTTTAACCCAAGTTGGAAAAATATGGGCAATTTATTTTTATATTCAAACATCATAAACAAATCTCGTTCAAGACGAGTGTTAATCGAACCACCCGCAAAAAGAGAATATCTGTTCAGCATATCACTTGACGCAACATAAACACCCGGTTTAATCTTCTCACTAAACTTATTTGAAGTGTTATAATTATCGATTCGTACAAATGGGAAAAAACTTAATTTAGAAAATGCTCCTGAGTATTTTTCGGCAGTAAAGTTATCCAGATTAAAATCATTAAAGTTTTTTAACCTATTTATGTCAAAACTCTTAATATCCCCATTTAATTTTGAAATATCATTTAACGGTGGATTTTCTGTGTTAACGTAATCCGAACCTGGTTGTACTTTTAAAATATCGTTTTGTTTCAGTGTAAATATTTTATATCCTGAAGAAGTATAACCTGAGTAAACAATCTCATTTGAAGAACTAATTGAGGGCATAAATGCCCCACCGGTAACATTTGTAAGTTGTGTTTCCTTCGAAGATTTTAAATCCATTTTATACAAATTAAAAATACCGGTTTTGTCTGATGAAAAAATTAAATTACCTTCGGAATCAATAAGAGGATTTCTTTCATCCTTTTCTGTTTGAATTAAAAATCTAAAGTTACTTCCATCAATATTTACTGATGCAATATCACGAGTGTTATGGTAAGAGTAATCAAATATTATTGTCGAATTGTCAAATGCAAACTTTGGATTATAAACCTGTTCGCCGTTTTCAAAGTTTGTTAGTCTCTTAAAATTCTTACCATCTTTATCTACCATTCCGATATTTGACGTTCCATCCTTTTGATAAAGAAATACAATAAAATTACCGTCATGCGATAGCGAAGGTTGATCCGCTCTTAAGTTGAATGTTACTCTCGTTTCCTTTTCGGTTTTGATGTCATAAACATATAAATCATGAACATTGTACCACTTCGGATTATCATCGGAAAGTTTTGCATAGAGGATTTTGGAATCGTCATCAAATAATGAAAAAGTCGATCTTACTCCCATTTTGATAAGTTTATCCTCTTTAGTTTCAATATCGTAATAATATATGCCTGATGGAGAAAAATAGTCGCTTGTTTTATTAGAAATGTAATAAACTTTTTTAGCATCTTTTGAATATTGAGGATAGAAATTTCCAAAACCATTAGATATTATCAAATCACCTGAAATATTATTTTCAATCACTTTTTGGGTACGAGTTTTATAATCATCAGTTAAAAAAGTTTTCCACTCTTTGTAAAGTTGATTACCGGTTATACCTAACACATCATAAATTGCAGCATCAATTGTGAAGTTGGTGAGTGTTCCAAGTGCTTTAGTTATTAATCGGATTTTATCTTCACCATATTTGTGAGCAATATATGAAGTTAAAGCAAAGCCCGAATTATAAACAGATTCATTTCCGAGAGAAGTTTTATCAAATACTCCCATTTGATTCCATGTCAACATTTTATCATCCAAAACATAAGAGCGGAGAATCATATCACGATGCGAATCCCAATTATCATAATCGAATTCTCTTCTCATATATTGGGCTGTCCCTTCTGCAAACCAGGCAGGCATATTTAGAGAAGCGATTGGGTACGAAACTATTACATTAGGAAAGCCGTATAAGATATCGGGTCTTCTTTCATCCTCATAATTTAACCATTGCAAATAAAGGGCAGGAATTCTTCTTCCGGTTTTTAACGAAGCTTGGATTTGAACCATGTGAGTAAATTCATGTGAGATAACATTTCTTAACCAATTGTGCGCACCTCTCAAATCAAAATCAAGAGCACTCGTCCATATCTCAATTTTGTTATCGAAAAAATAAGTTGCACCATTTGAATAATCATCAATATCTTTAATTACATAATGAACTTTTTCGGGTTCGTATTCATACAGTGAAGTTATTGGTCCCCAAACTTCATCGGCAATTTTGGCAACAACTTTGGCAGTTCTCTCTGCACCGTTGTGGTAATGTACTTCAATATTTTTCCCTTTGATTGTGTACCAGTCTAATTCAGGGTGATATTCAGTTAATTGTCCATTTGCAATTACCGATGTTAAAGTGGTTATCAGTAGGAGATACTTAAATTTTTTAAACATACTTTCGAGTTAAGTTCTGACTTCTTTATTAAATATTTATTGTCTGAAGTGAAATGTCAATTTATTTAACAACAGCAATTTTAATTATTGTAGATTCTTTTTTGCCTGAAGTACCTTCAGCTTCTATTCTTGTTAGATAAACACCACTCTGAATATTAGCAACATTCCATATTGTTTCATTATCAATTCCACCCCTTGCATAATCACTAAGTTCATCAACCAAATCCCCTGATAAATCAAATATTTTAATGTTGATTTTGGAATCTTCATTAACATAATATCGAATAAATGTTTGAGCATCATAGACAGGATTAGGATAATTATATGCACGGTTCTTAGGAAAGAAAGTGTTGATTGTATTTGCTATTGAGGCTACTTCAGTAAAATTTAGATTCTGATTATTTCCAATTTTTCCATTCCAATAATAAGTCCCCTCCATTGCACCTATAATCCAGGAGTTAACTCTACCTCTAGAATTGAAAGAAGATATTGCAGCTTTTCTATCGTGATTGAAAAAAGTAGCATCAATAATATCTGCTACATCAACTGCGATGGGAAATCCCGGGATGAGTTTTCCATTACCACCATTTATTGCATACATTTTTCCATCATTAGTAAAAACAACAATTTCTGCGTAAGCATCAAGAGCAAAATCACCAATTAAGACTGTCGGTAAAAAAGAAGATTGATTTTCAATTTCAAACGGAAAATTATCAGCTAAAACACCATTTAGGTTTAACGCTATTAATCTATTTTCGGAGGTAAAAATTATATAGTTATCACCATCCTGTTTAATATCACCTATACCGAAAGCATTAATAACTCCCCACTTAGAAAGGAAAGATGTTGTTAGAACACTATTCACATAAATTTCAAATCGATTATTATCTAATAGAAAAACGGCAACATCTTGTGAAAGGTGATTTTTAGTCATTGAAAATTGTGTGACTTCACCCTTAGCGGAAAAACTTCTTCCATTATTATCATGATAACTGAATGTTGAGTTTGTAGGATCGCCGGTTACTAAAGTTTGTGAGATAGAAGAAATATTATTTCCGTAAAGCGATAAATACAATATTGGGTCAGACGCAATATTTTCTATGCTGACAATTCCATCGAAAGTAGCAGAAAGAGTATTCATATCAATCTGCACTAATTTTCCATCTTCCAAACCCAATAATAATCTGGACTGTTCAGAGATATTTTTAATAACTGAGGGAGCAGATGTAATTTTAGTACCGAGATTATGTGAAAAGGAACTGGTTGAATCATTCATTAAAATAACGTTTAAAATCGTTCCATTTATACCGATTACGTAAGTGTTATTACCATTATTAAATAATGCAATTTCTTTTTCAGAAAAATCATTCAAAGTAAAAACTGAATTGTCAAACGATGAGAGTATTGAAACATTCTTGCTGCTTCTAACCACATAAAAATCAATTAGGTTTTTTGTGAATAATTTAATCTCTTCAACCGGCAGTTGAACAGGAAGATTTGAGTTAAATAGTGGTATTATTAATGAATCACCAAAAGTGATCTTAAAACTCATCACATTAGCAGAATCAGAAAAATCAGAAAAAGAGATCAAACTTTTTGCACCGCTGTTTGAGTTTGTATTTGGTAAAGATTTTGGATCAAATTTGTTTGTAAACAATTTAGAATCATTTTTTGAAAACCAAAAATCTTCATAAGATCCTTCACCAATAACTATATCACCGAAGATAGTTTGAAATTGACGTCCAATATCCTGAATACCATCTGCTTCCTCAACATCAACACCTCTTAAGTTTTTATCAGCATTGATTTCATTTGAAGCCCATTTTTGATTAATAATTTTTTCATCAATATGCCAGATGACGATTCCGTTCCCGGGTACTGCCCAATCAAATTCATCAACATCAACAACAACACCTGAAACTGAATCAACAGAAAAACTGTAATATCCGGTAGTATCCTTTGAAAATGTTTTTGTAGAGTAAACACCATCATTCCAAATTGTTAAAACAGAGCCGTTTGAAAGAGCATCTCTCCTTCTGTTTTCAAGCAAAAAATATTCAGTATCATTTATCGGAACTTTAATAATTACTGTATCCGAAATTGATGATACCAGCTCTGTAGTTAAATTATATATACCGTTTTGGGAATTTATTACTGTTGGTTGAACCCAACCTAAAACTATTTTTTCCCAGGCTGACGGTTCGGGTGGATACAATCCGTTATATGCAAATATCGACTGACCATCCATCAACCCAAATTTCCCAATTGCACTTAATCCGGTTTTTGTATCAAATAAATCGGGTAATCCCAGGTGACTCGCAATACTGGAAACTAATAAACCATTAAAAGTTAATTGGACTAAATATTTTCCCGAATATGAATCCAATTCTCTGTTTTGCGTTTGAGGAAGAATAATTGAATTTTTAATTAAAGTATTTCCGATGGGAAATCCATTGAATGATGAACCAAGATAATTTCTTAAAGTATTCAGTCCTAAATAGACGGAAGGTAGATCTCGTTCATTACCTATACTCCCGGGTAATGAAACATCTCGACCAACACCGGCATGAAAAATTGTGAAAAGTTGAAACTTATTAAAATCATAATTTGGAAAAGTTGTACCGGCTAATTGCCAGGTTTCTGAAACTAATTCTGCCATACCTGAAAAATCTGAAGATTTTATCGGCGGTGAATAATTTTTCATATTTTTTGAAACAGTAATAACCGTTGGAAGAACTTCAAATTCAATAACTAAATTATTTTTGGAAACCTTAGCAAAATAGTTTTTTGCGAACTGTAGATGCGCTTCAAAATATTCTTTGTTATGTGGAAGCGGGTCAAGAATATTCTTACCATAATCTTTTGTGTAAATAGAATCGAACTTACCATTACCGGTTGTTGTTGCATCCTTTGAATACTGAAAATCAACCATTACGGTTAAAATTCTTAAAGTATCAAGTGAAGTAGTTTGGATTACATTCTTACTATTACCCGAAGGTAAAGAATGCTTAAAAAATGTTTGGGCAGAAATACTGCCCAAACAAATCAAAATTGAGAATAGAAGATTATTAAGATTTAACATTTATTCTAAATACCCCTTGGTAATCCTTGTGAACTTTCAGGAACTGCACCCCAACCAACCAATAGAGTAAAACGAAGAGTATCAGAAAGAGGATGATTCTCACCACCTTTGAAAACTGATGTAGAAATATAACTGAAGTCAAAGCCATATAAATCATAACGGATACCGGCACCGAGAGTCATAAATTTTCGGTTACCAAATGATGGATCTTCATAAAAAATACCAGTACGCAATGCGACTAAAAACTCGCCTGATATACCGTACCAATATTCTAATCCCGCAGAAGTAACAACATCTCGTATTTCTTCTTTTAAAGGTCTACTCGTCCATGATGTAAATAACGCTTTATAGAATTGATCACTCTGTCCTGTTGTATCTTTATTTACGAGGAGTTTACTAAAATCGAGTGTAAAGGTTAAAGAATTGTACTCATCACTAAAAATTCTGTAAGCAAAACCTAAACGAAAATTTGTTGGAATTGGATCAGCTTGAGCCTGGTCGATATAAAATATTTTTGGACCAAGATTACTCAAGTTCATTCCGATGCTCAATTGATTGCCAATATTTTCATCAATAAAAGGAAGTGTGAAAGTTGCAGGTCTCCACATTGCGCCAATATCAAAACTTACTGTAGTTGCAACACCTGAACCTTGCTCTTCGGCTGTCGGTTTATCAGATAAATTACTGTGAATAAGTCGGAAATTAAATCCCAGACCCCAATCGGTGGATAATTTGGTTGCATAACCAACAGTAAGGGCAGCATCAAAAGAACGAAATGTTCCTATTGGGTCTGGAGAATCGGGACCGGTTCTCACAAATTCGCCATAGTTCATATAAGTTATACTTGATGTAATCGAACCATTTAATTCTTCAAAATATTGCCTGTAAGTTAAATAGTCATAAAATAAATCGAGTTTAAATTGTGGTAACCAGTTACTATGTGTTACACTAAATTCTGTTCCTGTTAAAAATGCAATCCCCGCAGGATTCCAAAAAATTGCTGCAGCATTATCAGCCAAACCTGTACCTGATTCACCTATTCCACCACCCCTTGAGTCAGGAGCTAATAATAAAAACGGAACCGCCGCTTCACCCTGTGCATTTGCGGATTTTATAAAACTAAAAAAGACCAAACTAACCATTAAGAAGCTTTTGATAAACTTCATGAACTAACCTCCAAATAAATGAAATTATTTTTGAAAACCTTGATTTTATTGTTTTAGGGTAAGAAAATCTATTTTTTTCAATTACAATTATGTAATATAGAAAATTTTCCTAACTCATTACAAGGGGATGAATTACCCCAGATTTTTAATTTATCGGCTCCGATTCCTCATCTCAATACAGCCAACTTTCCAAGAACTGATTTAGTAAACTCACCGTCACTTGATTTAACGATAATTTTATATAAATATGTTCCGTTACCGATTTTATCTCCGTCTTTATCTCTTCCGTCCCAGTAGATTTTGACATACCTTTCATTCAACATATTATTTTCGATTTGCTGAATCATTCTTCCGGAAACAGTATAAATATTTATTTTTACATCAATAGGTTTATTGATGTTATGTTGAAATGTAAAAGTTGTGTTATCACTTAAAGGATTCGGATAGTTATAGACTTCTTCAATTGCAAGTCCATCTCCCTCAACAACTTTAAAATAAGTTAGTTCTGAAGAAGCATTATTAAATACATCCCACGCCTTAACTTCGATTTTGTAATTCCCCTGTGATAAATTAGAAAACTTATAATTTATCATTCCGGATTTTCCACCCGCATCTAAATCACCGGTAAAGTAGCTGGTCAAGTCCAATGGATTGTTTTCATTATCATTAATAATTCCGGTAAGTTTATGTCCCAATCCTGTACCGGTTGTATTTAATCCTGTTTTATCTGCAAGTTTCACTAACAAATTTGAGTTTGGTCGAACAATTGTTGCATTGGCATAACTGACATCATCAAAGAATATTTCTATCTCAGGTCCTTTACCATCATCAACTGAATTAGTATCTGTTCCCCCCACAATAATATTATTTGTAAAACCAATTCCGTCAATATTCGAATTGTAAAAATAGAAAATCACCTTTCCGTTTCTATTTTCATAAGAAATATCTTTAGGAACAATAAATTCCGTTGAGAATTTACCATTAACTATAGAAACTCTTCCCTTAAAGATAATACCACCTTGTTCAGTCATTGAGTAATTCCCAAATTCAGGAAGAGGAACACTTCTTTCGGAATCAAAAACTGTTAAAACACCTTCACCATTAAAATCTTCCCAAATTGAACTATCAGGTTTTCGTACAACTCCATAAATTTTTACTTTTCCTAAAGCTTTTAATTGAATATTCGCATCAGTAGTATTTCCATTTATTGAATCAATTGTTGAATTATACTGTGGAATTTGAAGTCTGATAGCAGGATCAGCAAACAAATGAAATTTCTGATCATTCGGTTGTGTAAATGTTTTCTTTGTCAAGAAATAAGCTTTGCCTAAACGAATAGGTAAATTCATTGTATCCCTTGTGGATAAAAACATAGAACGATAGAAAGATTCATTTAATGCTTTATTCGGATCAGAATAAACTGGTCTAGATGAAGTGAAAACTCCAATTGCCCCTGAATTAGCTATAAGAATTAACTCTTCAGTCGCACTTAAAGCGGTGGGTTTATCATAATAACCAAAATCGCAAGTAGCAGCAGTTACAAAGAAATAATTTGAATTCACAAATTGTGGTATGGAAACACTTCTAATAAAAACTTGTTCATGTGTCCATAAATCAGGACTTCCATGCCCGATAAAATTTAGAATTAAAGTTCCCGCATTCACCGCTTCAATAATGGCTTGATTAACCTCCGGTTTTCTTCTGCCGAGTCCAGTAACAACAGTGGGATAAGCTGCGAGATAAATTTTCTTCAAATCAAAAGAAGATGGGATAATGCGTGATAAATCCTCTGATTGACCTGTATGCCTTGTGCCATCATCGTCAGTTGAGGTTTTACCGTCATCTGCAACAAGAGTTATTCTGTTACGCCATGCTCCCCTATCAGTACTATTCTCATAAGAAATTATCTTATCTACAACACTCTTAGCTTCTGAGATTGTATTTATATTTAGTCGTCCAATGGCTATATCTATAAAGCCATCAATTCCTTCAATTTTTGCATAAAAATCATCTGTACAATAAGAGTCAATTTCATCAAAAGAGTTTTCTGTTTCAAATGGGATTACAAAATTTTTATTGTGCCCTTCAATATTCTTATAATCATAGTCGCCATCGCCAAATAAAAGTACATATTCAGGTTCAATAGACCAATTATGGTAAGCATAAGAAATAAAATCTCGAATGGCAGTTACATCTCTAATCCCACACGAAAACTCATTGAATATCTGATCTATATCAACAACAATAGTTGAAAGCGGAACTTGATTTTCTGTTTCTCTGTATCGCTTTAATCTTTCAGCCTGTTCCATAAAATTTTTGTGAGTAATAATGATGGACTTTGCACCGGGAGTAATTCCTCTTAAATTCTGGTTACTGATTTCAACCGGATTTGTTGGAGTTTTATAAAGTTGAGATGAGCATGCCAAGTACTTTGCTGGATTAACCGCTAACTCACTCGATTGAAACCAAAATTCACCACCGCTATGTTTTATTGGATTGGAAATAGTTTTAACATTTGCATAATCAGTAACATCATATATGATTATATCACTGGTTGAAAAATTATAGAGTCTATATTCATTTAGTGAAGTTTGAGCTTTTGAATAAAAGATTATAAAATCTTCATAAGCTTTCAATTCTCTCTCATAATAAATCTCGAAAAAATCTAAATAGCCGAATGAAGAACTTGAGCTAGCATTGTATGAAAATTTTAGGAGACTTCGTTCGTTCGGAATAGATCCCGTATAATTAATTGTTCCGGAATCAACAATTCCATAAGTATACTCCCAACTACCAAAACCGGAAACATTCTTATTAACTATTGTCACTCCATTCTCTTCAATTCTAAAAGGAATATTTGAAGAAGAATTATTTACAAATCTGTATCGGTATTTTTTTGGTAGATTATCAATTATACCTTCAACTTTAGAAGTATAAGTTCTTGATTTAATTGATTCAGAAAATTCGTCCCCCATAAAATATCTGCCACTTTTACCAATATTAATTTTATCTTCATCCCAGAATTGAAAAGCCTGAGTAGAAGTAATAACTTGAGCAGAGGGATCGTTAAGACTCGATTTACTTTGAATTCTCTTACCTTCATTCCCGCCAGATGTTATCCAATAATAATTTTCATTCGAGTAAGGATTATATGCTCGCTGGAATTTTTTATCAATTAGATCGTAATCCCAGAAATTAATTCCTTTTCCATAGAAGAGAATAAAGTCGCCTTCATCAAATTTACCATCCTCTTCACCTATGATCGATATTGCATTTTCAACTAAATCAGAAGGGCGATCAAAATTAATTTTTTCCGGAAGAATTTTTCCACCGTTATTATAAATTTTTATTGTCTTGGGATTTACTGTTGAAGCATCTATTCCATAACTTGAGAGCATTTCTCTGGTAATTTTGTAAATTCCTTCTTGAGGGGCTTCAAATCTAAACCATTTACCATTAGATAGAACGCTATTTGTAAGATTTGTTTTATTTAATGAACTTTTATTCTGAATCCAATTTTTTGCTACCGAATAATTTATAACTACATCATTTAAGAATGAATCTGATTTATAACTTACGTTTGAATTTGGGTTACCAAAATTTATCTGAATAACAATGCTATTGTAAATTCTAACTCGATTTTCAGTTGGTGAGAATTGAATCGGATTAACGTAAATATGCTGCATTTGTAAACCACGAACAAATCCATATTCTCCGAATGTTACCAATTCCATCTCTTCTGACTGTGCAAAATATTTTTCATTTTCAGTATAGATAAATGAGTGTGAGAAAGATTCTTTTACAGCTCGTCCATGTGGTTTAATTCTTCCAGTTACATCTTTATAACTGGATGACAATATTTGAATTGTGTTCCCGACTTCTGAAGGGACTCCAATAGGAAAAATTCTCGTCGGAATAGCGGGAGAACCAAATTTACTTGAGTTTAAAAATATACCTTGAGTAATTTCAAGGGAAAGATAATCAATCCCATTAATTTTGTGAATAGACGAATCGGTTATCTGGGGGGTATATTCAATTGTAATAATTGAATTGGATGAGGATAAAATTCTGAAATCTGATTGAGCTCGTAAAAATACGGAGGCAAATAAAATTAGAATTATTAGGATTTTGCTTTTCAACTTCTTCTCAATTAAAATAATGGATTTTAAAACGACTTATCGATTAAATTACTGTTGTAGCAAAAGCCTATAAAAAATTCTCCTAAGTTTATTGGCAATTTAATCACATTATTATAGACGTGTCAAGTCAATTTATCAGATTTACGCTAAATAAAATATTATTTGATAAATTAAAGCCCGAGTTCATGTTTGTTTTGTTTCATTGCCTGGATACAGAACCCGATATGTTCTTCAAGAGGAATTTCGAGTGATAATGCACCATTTTTTATATCATCCCGATTTATATTTTTTGCAAATGCTTTATCCTTCATCTTTTTAATAACAGATTTAATTTCAACTTCTTCAATGGTTTTACTTGGTCTAACATAACTTACAGCGGTAATAAATCCGGCTAATTCATCACATGCAAAAAGAGTTTTTTCTAAAAGAGTATTTCTCGGAATGCCAGTATAGTCAGCATGAGAAAGAATTGCAGTTATAAATTCTTCACTAAATCCCTTTTCCTTTAAAATTTGAGAACCTTTGTAAGGATGTTCTTCAATAGAAGGAAATTGCTCGTAGTCAAAATCATGAAGCAAAGCTACATTTCCCCAACGTTCAATATTTTGATTAAACTTTTGTGCATAAGCTCTTACACAAGTTTCAACTGAATATGCGTGTTTTCTTAAACTGTCTGATTTAGTGTATTCATGCAGTATTGATAAACAAAATTCTCTATTCATTTCGATATTATTCATATTTCATTCTTTCGATTTTAATGATTTGGATTAAATGATGGGCAATTATCAGCAAGAATGCAAATCACACATTTTGGTTTTCTTGCAATACAAACATTCCTTCCGTGTGTTGCAAGAAGATGTGAGAACCGAATCCACTCAGAATCAGGTAAAAGTTCTTTTATCCGGAATTCAATTTTTTCAGGATCATCCGATTCAATAAATCCCAATAAATTAGATAACCGTTTAACATGTGTATCCACAGCTACAGCAGGAATTCCGAAAGCATTTCCGACAATTACCGATGCGGTTTTCCTTCCAATACCGGGGAGTTCTTTTAATATTTCAAACTTTTCAGGAACTTTTCCCCCATATTCTTCAATAAGAACTTTGCAACAGTTCTTAATACTATTCGCTTTTTGTCGATAGAAACCTGTTGAGAAAATATCTTTTTCCAATACATCAGAATCAGCATCGGCGAAATCTTTTGGATATTTATATTTTTTGAATAAATCTTTAGTTACAATATTAACACGTGCATCAGTACATTGTGCCGATAAAATTGTAGCTATAAGTAACTCAAATGGGTTTTTAAAATCGAGAGCAATTTTAACCTCAGGGTACTCAATTTTTAATAACTCATTAATTTTTAAAGCATGTTTTTTTTCTTTATTCAACTTAATCTCTATTATATCTTTTATCTTTTATTGTTAAACGATTAACAATACGATTGTTCATTATGTCGCTCTCTATTATTTCTTCTACATCAGAAAGCGACTTAACTCCATACCATGTTTGTTCCGGATAAATAACCATTACCGGACCAAATTCACAGGCATCAAGACAACCAGAAGTATTAGCCCGAATTATAGAACTTAAACCCAATTCTTTTAATCGCTTTTTTAGATGTTCTTTAAACTCAGCCGCACCTTTATTATAGCAACATCCTTTCGGATGTTCATCAGTGCGTTTATTTTCACAAATAAAAATGTGTTTATCAAAACGTTTCAAATTTTAATTTCCATTTATTATCAGAGATAAAAATATGACTTTTTATCTTAAAGCGAAAAGGTTTATTTTTGAACAAATATTTGGGGTATTTATGAAAAACTATGTGAACACTTTTGTTTTCTTGATTCTATCATTGATAATAATTTCCTGTGAAAGTGATTCACCACCATCGCATACCGGTGGGAAATTTGTTCCGGTTCTAAATTCACAAATGACATATAGAACCACCCATTTGTACGAAAAGTATGATGACTTTGGTAGAATAAATGACACTATAACTTATATAGATGACGAAATTAATGTTGTAGAAATAAGTAGTATAAATGATTCAGTTCCTGGGTACCAAAGTCTTCTAAGATTTGATTCAGGTGGGGGCAGCACCTGGTATATAAATAGTGATACTGCATTTTTTGCCGTTGCTTATAACAATCCGGGTTCACAATGGGTTTTTCCTAAAACTTCCTCAAAAAAATATTTAACAGTAAATGAAGCTAAGAAAATTATTTCATTGATTAATGATGATATAATGTATTCAAAGTCAACTCATATCGATTCTATACAATATTATGAAGCTCCAAGAGTAGTAGTGAAGTATCCACTTTATGTTGGACAAAAATGGGTTGAGTTAAGTTTGCCATCATTTTTAGCACGTGAAAGAATAGTTGAGGACGTTTCTACTGTATCTGCTGCAGGTACTAATTTCTCATGTTATAAGAATGTTGCCAAGCTATCTGATTATCAGATTAAAATTATTGATTATTTTAATTTGGAAGTCGGAATTGTAAAGAGAGTTATATTATCTGACAGCTTAGCAATGACAGGTCCAGACAATCCTGATGATATTATTGGTTGGGGAAAGTTTACAACCGAATCTGTTTTGATTGAGAAAAAGTAGTAACATGACTAAATAAGGTATATGGTTACAAAAAAAATAACTGATACTTGCAGAAAATTAAATTTGAGAATCCATTTACTTTCCCTGCTCTACGCAATTCGTTTGAATGAATTTATATAGTAATTTAAAGAGTATCTATTAAAGACTACAAAATAAACTTACTAACAAGTTTATTAAAACTTACAATGTCAAACCCACTCTCAAAATAAAACTTGATACAACCCATAGACGCTACACAAATTTGCAATTCACAATCGACATCTATTACACCAACAGTTTCAACTGAAAAGGTTTGAATTCGGCTGTAAGGAATTGAAGTGAAATCAATCTTTTTACCTGTCAAACCTTGAATATCAATCGAAATAATTCTTTTATTTGTAAAGATTAACTGATCTCTTATCGTATGAAATGCAGCTTCAATAGTTTCATCATCAAGCAGCATTTTATGGGTAAACTCGTTTACCTCACCAACAGGTATTGGTTTAAGTTTAATATGAGATGCATTTTTAAAATCAATCATTTACTTCCCTGTTTATTAATGATTGTAAAAATAGAAATAATTCTAATAAGAAGTTTCAAACATGCAATTGATTTAATGTACAAAAAAAGAGGCTGTCAATTGTGGCAGCCTCTAAAAAACAAATCAGTCTATTATTTAGAAAGCGATTCCTAAACCAAGACTAAATGAATTATATGTAGACATACTATAATCAGCATTAATGCTAATCAACGCTAATTTGAATGATGCACCTAAAACAAAACGTGCTGAATTTTCCCCTTCGAGTTCAAAATCAACCGGTAATTTTAACTCTTGTGAGGGATTTGTTGGATCACTAATAATCTGATTATATTTAATTTTAATAGATGAGGATTCAAAAGCCAAACCGGCATAAGGAGTTACACTTAACGCACCAGGTCCAAATTGTTTACTTGCATAAAGACCGAATGTAGTTGCAGATGCATCAAAAATATCACCTACTTTAAGTGATTGTGTAAAGAAAGCAACGGAAACATCAAGAGGTATAGGAACCGGAATAAACATGCTTGGATTATGTTGCAAACCGAATCCGAAGTAACTGAATTTTCCAAGATCCTGAATTTCAATTGATGGTAAGAATCTGAAAGATGCTGTTGTTCCATAAACAGTTCCAATTGTAAACTGTGGAGCAAAAAGAGGAAGTACACTTAAATCTTTCAAATAACCTGTTACCGGTGTTTCAACTCTTTGAGCCGGTACGTTATAACTCTGACCCAAATACGAAATTGTTTCTCCACTAAAATCGACACCAACATATTCGGTTTCAGAACCCACTATTGTAGGACCTGAAATAACCACACTAAAATCTCTCTTGATAATTTCGTTTGCAAGTCCGTCTCTTACTATAGGATTTGCGCTAACATTTTGAACCATTTGCAAGGCTTGTGCCTTAGTAAATTTGAAAGTACCGTTTGTTGAGAATGATTTTGCATCATCCCCCATCATGGTTCCCATGAAAACAAAACCGAGTTCAAAATCAATACCGAAAATTTTTGAAGAAGGTGCACGATGTACCCAGCCTGAATTCAGATTTGCACCAAAACCTGAAACTATTGGCGCTACATATTTACTTGCAGCACTTTGTGATAGCTTGGAGAGTGTACTTTCTAATTCATTTGTCTCCTCCTGAGCAAAAGTTACTTGCGAAATAAAAAATGTAAATAAAAAGAAACTAAGAAACGAAATAGCCCACTTTTTCATATATGACTCCTTAAATTATTGTATGACGTGCAAAGTTAATTTTTTTCTTTTATATAACAAACAAATTGGATACCAATGTGAATATTTATTTTTTTCAATGTATTTGTCTCTTATTCACTACACCCCTCAACCTTATGGCGTCTCTAATTAACGACACTATCATACTCACCAAGTAAGCAAATTATTTTAAAAATGGATTAAACTTCTTCTCATATCCAATGCTACTTCTATCTCCGTGTCCGGGATATATTATTGTGTCATCCGGAAGAGTTAATAATTTCTCTTTGATGGAGCTGAGAAGAGTATTATAATCACCTCCCCAAAGATCAGTTCTCCCTATACTTTCAAGAAATAACACATCTCCGGTTATACAAAATTTTTCTTCTTCAAAATAAATACAAAACTCACCCGGAGTGTGCCCGGGAGTAAAAAGAAATTTGAATCCCCTATTACCTAATGTTAATAATAGTTCTTCGTTGATATATTCATCGGGTAGCGGCGAATCATCAAACTTAATCCCGAATTGTGCACCTTGTTTGGTTGAATTCTTTAATAAGGGAATATCTAATTCGGGCGCATAAAACTTCGGGTTATATAAATCCTTAAATTTTTTATTTCCAAAAATATGATCAAGGTGACAATGTGTGTTAATAAGAAATTTTAACTTTAATTTATTGAATTCTATAAATTCTCTTACCTCATCAAACTCATAAATTTCAAGTGTCCCGGGATCAATTAATGCGGTTTCCTGACTTTCATCATCCCAAACTATGTATGTATTTTCACTAAACGGACTGACTACAAACTTTTCTATTTTTAACATATTATTTACTGAAGTTCTTTTTTATTCGGGTATTTAATTTTTTCATATAAGAAGCGTAGTTATCTCTCGTCTCCTCCATTGAGTCACCACCAAATTTAATCAGAAAGTGTTTTGCAATAACCCATGCGAGCATTGATTCTGAAATTACTGCACAAGCAGGAACCGCTACAAAATCACTTCTTTCTCTTCTTGCATCAACAGCTTTTCCGTTTTTAAGATCAACACTTTTGATTGGACTCATTAGAGTTGCGATGGGCTTCATCGCTGCTCTAACAATAATTGGTAATCCGGTTGATATCCCCCCTTCAATTCCCCCCGCTCTATTTGTCTTTCTGGAATAACCATTTTTATCTCGTACAATCTCGTCATGAGAAACTGAACCATAGGAATCCGCTGACATAAATCCAGCACCGATTTCGACACCTTTAACTGCATTAATCGACATTATAGAAAATGCGATGTCGGCATCAAGGCGCAAATCATATTGGATGAAACTTCCCAAACCGGATGGAACTCCGGTAGCAACTACATAATATGTACCTCCGAGAGTATTACCTTTTTTTTTGGCATATTTTATTTTAGAAATTATTTTCTTTTCATGCTCAACATCCAATACTCGAACTTCACTTTTATCTGCTTCATTAAGTAATGAAGTTCCGGAAAAATCTTTTTTTAATTCATTTGAAAAAAGAGTTTGTGCAAATGCTTTTTTAGAATAAATACCACCAATGCTTTCAACGTAACTTCCGATTGAAATACCAAACTCTTCTAAAAATATTCTTGCTATCGAACAGGCTGCTACTCTTGCTGCTGTCTCCCTTGCGCTTGATCTTTCAATTGAATTTCTTATATCATTAAAATTATACTTGGAGGTTCCTGTTAAATCTGCATGACCTGGGCGAGGGATTGTAATTTTTTCAACCTTGTTAATTGATTCAGGTGACATTAAATCAATCCAATTTGCCCAATCTTTATTCTCAATTTTTAGAGCTATCGGGGAACCAATAGTTTTCTTAAATCTTATTCCGGAAATAATTTCAACAACATCTGTTTCAATTTTCATACGAAGCCCGCGCCCGTACCCTGACTGTCGCCTCTTGAGTTGACGATTTATTTTATCGGTTTCGACTGTTAAATTAGATGGAAATCCCTCAACAATTGTTACTAAACCTTTACCGTGCGATTCACCCGCGGTTAAAAACCGTATCATAGTATTCCTTTATATTAATAAACAAAGATAAAAAAGTTGAGGAAGGTATGAAAAGAAAAACGAGTGATTATTTTTATGTATTACAAATAATTTAAACAAAAAAAGGAGCTTAGTCATTCAGCAAAATTATCTTTTCTCATTAATAACTTTGCATTGTCTAAGCTCCTTAAAACTAAGAAGTTAAACTTAATTAATTAGGGATTTCTATTCCTACAAATCTGGAATTTCCATCTTTGTCTGATACTTCCAATAAAATCGCACTTCCCTTTTTATTTTTTATGATAGATTCAAAATCCTTTACAGATTTCACATCTTTTCTATCGGCTTTAAGTATTAAAATATCTTTACCCAAACCCTGTTGTTGAGCAGCACTTAAAGTTTTAACTCCTGTAATGATTATTCCATTATCAACTTTATATTCAGATTTTTCTTTAGATGAAAGATTCTTAACAGATAATCCTATCTCTTCAATATTTGCTGCTTCGACAGCTACTTTATCTTCTTTTTTGTCTATCTTCTCTTCGCTAACAGCCAGATTTTTACTGTCTTCTCTTGCTTTAAGCGTTACAGTTCGTTCTAATTCTTTTCCATCTCTATAAATTGTCAATTTAACTTTTGTTCCTGAAGCTTTTGCTGCAATATAACCTTGCAATTCATTTGGTTTGTTTACTGTTCGGTCATCAACTTGAAGAATTACATCACCACGTATAACGTCAGCATTTGCTGCTGCCCCGCCTTCAACAATCCCATCTACAATAACACCTCTTGGTCCATCAAGCCCTAATGATTTTGCTAATGCTTCATCAACTTCACGAATCTGAACTCCAATATAACCTCTGCTGACTTTTCCATTAGCTATTAAATCTTTTGCCACAGCTTTGGCCAAATTAATTGGTATCGCAAAACCATAACCAATGTATGTACCGGTTTGAGTTGCAATAGCAGAGTTAACACCAATAACCGCACCGGATAAATCAACTAAAGCACCTCCACTATTACCCGGATTAATAGCCGCATCTGTTTGAATAAAATTTTCTACTCCATAACCTTGTCGATCGCGAATTAAATTTAGTTTTCCCCTATTAAGAGCACTTACAATACCAGCAGTAACGGTTGAAGATAAAGACATTGGATTGCCGATTGCCATCACCCACTGACCAACTTTTAATTTATCTGAATCACCTAAAAATGCTGAAGGAAGATTATCCGCACTTACTTTAATAACCGCAAGATCCGTTAAAGGATCTGTGCCGATAACTTTTGCTTCAAGATTTCTTTTATCATTAAAACCAACAGTTACTTTAGTAGCCTTTTCAACAACGTGATTGTTCGTTAGGATATAGCCATCCGAACTAATAATTATCCCACTTCCGGAACCCATTTGTTCTCGTGGTACATCGAAATCTTTAAACGGAAAGAAAAAAAGATCTTTATGAGGGTTTTCTCCGCCTGTCGAAACAACTGAAATCTGAACAATGGATGGAGTTACTTTTTCGGCAACTTCAATAAATGCTTGACTAAAAGAATTCGCATCTGCATTTAAATTTACCGGTGGTGTTGATGCCCCGAGTCTTAGATCAGCTAACCCGGGTCTAACCCAACCAAATCCAGAGACTAATATAGTTCCGAAAATAATACCCAATAAAATCAAGCCTGCTGCACCGAGCATTTTTTTTGTTTTCATCATTTTTCCTTTTGGACTAATAATTGAAGAAATTTTTGTTTAATGAATTAGTACAAATCTATCTATACGTTACTCTAACTTTAATGATTGTGAACCTTTATACTCATGATGATGATGCTGTAAATAATTTTCAGAAAACTTGATTGCTGATTTTATTAGCATTTCATCATAAGATAAAATTTTCTTACCTGATTTTAGACAAATAAGTAGGTCAAAAAGTTCCCTACTAAGTTTTACAGAGATAAGATGATCTTTTGAACACTCCGAACATAGAATCCCTTTTTCGTAATTGAATCCATTTATGTCAGAACTTTTTATTTCATTATTACATTCAGTACAGACTTTTAATTGGAGTTCAAATCCAGATTCATGCATTATGAAAACAAAAAACCGCAAGTACAATATGGAGGGATTCTCTCCACTCGAATTCATATTTTGAAGTATCTTTTTGATTCCGTTGAATAATCGGAAATTTACTTCACTTTCAATAGTTAGAAAATTTACAAGTTCAATTATTGCATAACTGAATTTCATTCTATCAAAATCTTCTCTTATCAATGGATGAAAAGCAATCAGCTCAGCATTTGAAACAATTTGAATTTCTCGATTCTCTTTTTGATAAAATACAATTTCAAGAATATTTAGGGGGTCAACCATCCCACCTATTTTGGAGTTTTTATTACGCCCTCCTTTTAGAATTCCGGATATTTTGCCAAAATCTTTAGTATAAAAGTGAGCAATTTTACTCGTGTCACTATAGTTTAATTTAGAAAGAACAATTGCTTCTGTTTTAACAATCTTGCTCATATTTAAAAAGAATATGGGAAGTTGAATATTCCTTTTTCGGTGATAATACCTGTGATCAATTTTGAAGGAGTAATATCAAAAGAAGGGTTGTAAACATCAATGTTTTTAGTTACTTCGTTTTCAGGAAAAATTCCTATAACTTCACTTCTGTTGCGTTGCTCAATGGGGATTCCTGATGCATCATCAGTAGTCAAATCGATTGTTGTTGAAGGAGCAGCAATATAGAATGGAATATCATGATAATTTGCAAGTAGAGCAAGATTGTAAGTACCAATCTTGTTTGCAGAGTCACCATTTCGGGCAATTCGATCGGCGCCGGCAAGTACAATGTCAACTTTTCCTAAAGCGAATAAAGAAGCTGCTGCAGAATCAGGTAATACCGAAAACGGAATATTATTTTTATGTAATTCAAATGCCGTTAACCGCGATCCTTGAAATAACGGGCGTGTTTCATCGGCATAAACATGATTGACCAAATCATTTTCAAATGCTGATTTGATAACATTGAACGCAGTCCCTTCACCGCCGGTTGCAAGTTTGCCAGTATTGCAATGTGTTAATACATTCATTTTTTTTGTAAAAAGGGATAATCCATTAATCCCGATTAATCGACACATATCTTCATCTTCATTATGAATTGCTTTTGCTTCAGCTATTAAAAGATTGAAGATTTCACCTTTTGCAGAATTATTTACATTATAATTATCAACTATTTTCCTAACCCTATTCAAAGCCGAGAAAAGATTTACCGCTGTTGGTCGCGTCGATTTAAGTCGCTCATAAGCTTTTTCAAACAAGCTAAAGTTGAATATTTCTTTCTGAGATAATGCAAGTGCATAAGCTGCAGCAATACCAATTAAGGGGGCACCACGGATTTCAAGCCGTTCGATAGCTAAAGCTATTCGTTCATAGGATGATGTGGTGAAATATTTTTCTTCATAAGGAAGAAGAGTTTGGTCAAGAAAAACTAATTCATTATTAACAAGTCTAACTGAAAAATAGTCAGTTTTCTTCATCAAATTTACTTATGGTTTGAAATTCTCTGAAACGATCTTGTATTCTTAAATAAGAAATATTTTCCAATCCTTTCGTACTAAATTCTTCAACACAAAAAGAAGCCATAGTACTTCCATAAACAACTGCACGCTTCATATTCTCGGAGCTTAAGTCTTGTGTTTTGTGAAGATAACCGATAAATCCACCCGCAAAAGAATCACCT